>OLNZ01000004.1_pt1 | contig 293655 bp, 304 predicted proteins | sample 1672981 | NCBI WGS metagenome assembly OLNZ01 (sample SAMEA3136743, study PRJEB25190) | human gut metagenome | biome: human gut; feature: human-associated habitat; material: faeces | place: Austria | collected 2013 | reverse complement strand
GATATGATTATACAAATTTATCCAGGTTTAGGCAATTATATCTATGTTTTCCAATAATTGGCGCAGTGCGCCAACAATTGAGTTGGACAATAATAAGAACTATTTTGCCAATAAAAGATGAGAACAAAAAGCAAAACTAATCAAATATAAAAGCGCTAAATCGAATTTACTAGGAACTGATGGAGGCTATTACACGAATGGTGAAGACCATTATAAATGGTCTAATTTATCAACTTGTCCGAGCAGTACAGCTTATTTGGAAAGTAACATCATTTTTTTGGCAATTGTTACTCCAACAAAAGGTGGATGTAATGTGTGGGATTATTCAGATTTAAATAAAATAAACTTAAATAATAATTATCTTAATAATATAGGTACAGAATGGTCTAATTTAATAGAAGATACCACATGGAAAACAAGTGGTTACACAACAGATGATGTAGTGGTAAAGGATTTATTTACTGCAGAAATAACAAATGCCACAAAAACATATGGACCTAACGATGGTACTTCAAAAATAGGTTTAATGTATGCAAGTGATTATGGTTATGCGTTTCTTCCAAATAGGTATGATGTAAAAATAAAAGATTATTATAATTATAGAACAGAAAATTGGCTATATAGAGGAGGAGCATGGACTTTAACCACAATAGGAGAAAGTATATTTTTCATAAATAATGTTAATGGTTCCACAACTAAATCTACTACCTTTAATTTTGTCTATCCAACATTTTATTTAAAACCTAATGTAGCTTACGAATCAGGAACTGGTACTTCTTCTGACCCAATAATTATCGGAGATTAAATTTCCTCAAACAAACATATAATTAATAAGGTGATACTCTATGCATATTAAAGATACCCTTGTTAATTTTTTATATGATAAAGAATACTTCATATCAATTTATAATAATTTTATTCATGTATTTAATTATAAAGAGTTAATAAGTTTGACAAGTAAACTAGTTATTTTAAAATTAGATAAATTTAAATTGGAAATTAAAGGGGAAGATTTATTTATAACTAAAATGATGCCAAATGAAATATTAATCCGTGGAGTTATCAAGAATGTAGGTATCAATTATGAATAAGAATATTGTATGGATAGAAAGTAATTGTGATAACTATTACAGGTTAATAAGTAAAGTAGAAAGCCTATCTATAAAAATATATGAGGTAAAATATATAGATAAAAAGCTGTATTTAAAAGTAACTAAAACTGACTATGAAAAAATAAATAAATATATCATAAGTTACAAATTTAAAATTATAAAAAATACCGGTATAAATAAGGTATTAGATTATATTAAGAAAGAAAAAATATTTATAATATCTCTTTTTCTAGGCTTAATTTTCTTTGTTTGTCTAAAAAATATGATATTTAAAATTAATATAATTCATGAAAATAGTAGTATCCGTGAACTTATTAAAGATGAACTAGATGAAAATGGCATAAAAGTTTTAAGATTTAAGAAAAGTTATAAAAAGTTAGATGAAATAAGACAAAAAATATTAGATAAATATCCAGATAAACTAGATTGGATGGAGTTTGAAGTAAAAGGCATGGTTATAAATGTCAAAATTGAAGAAAGAATTATAACTGACATTAAAAAAGATGATAGAGTTTGTGATATCATCGCTAAAAAAAATGGTGTAATAAATGAAATTAGAATTGAGCAAGGAGAAGGGCTTGTAAACATAAATGATTATGTTAAAGAAGGTGATGTATTAATCCGTGGTTCTGTAAAATACAATGAAGAAGATAAAAGATATACCTGTGCCAACGGAGAAATATATGCTACCACTTGGTACACTGGTAGTATAAGTATTCCATTTAAGTATTATGAATATGAAAAACAAAATGATAAGAGATACAATTTAGTCTGGGAATATAATGAAAATAAACATGAAGTATTTAAAAATAGATTAGAAAATTATGAAAGTAACTATAAAACATTACTTAAAATATTTGACTTTAATTTGTACTTAGATAAACAAATAAGTGTTAAAAAAATAGAAAAAGAATACACCGAAAAAGAGGCCTTAGAAGCAGGTATAAACAAGGTAATAGAAGCTACAGAAAAAAAATTAAGTAAAAAAGATACAATAATTGATAAAAAAGTTTTGAAAAAAGTTAAAAATAATAGTACAATGGATATAGATGTATTTGTAGTTGTAAAAGAACTAATAAGTACACAAAAAGAAATTGAAATAGAAAAGGATTGATTAGAATGTTTTTAAATACAATTAGAGCAGTATTAAATGATAACTTTCCCGTACTCGTAATATTCATTGTAACCCTTGTTAGTATGAGATTCTTTTATCTTAGAACTCATCGTGAAAAAGTATATTTTTACAAAGAATTTTTCGGAATAATATCAATAGTTTATTTATTTTTATTATTTCAACTTCTTACTAAAGTAGAATTAAATGAAGGCAGTGGATATAACTTAGTACCATTTACAGAAATATTTAGATATAAAGTAGGTAGTAATCTTTTTATATATAATGTTGTGGGAAATATACTAGCTTTTGTTGTATTTGGATTAATTATTTCTTATTATATAAAACCTAAAACTGTCATGGCTCCGTTTTTGATATCTTTAGTAGTATCAACAACTGTAGAGTTTGTGCAACTTAATATAGGTAGAAGTTTTGATGTTGATGATATTATTTTAAATGTTTTAGGTTGTATAATTGGTTATTTATTATATATTGGTCTTACAGCCATTCATAATCATTTACCAAAATCTTTACAAAAAGAAGGAATAGTTAATATTATATGTTTCATTCTTTTAATAATTATGGTATTATATATACTTAAAGTGATGGGGGTGATTTTCTTTTGAATCACTATGAAATTATAAATGAATATAATGGGAAAATAAAATATGATTTCCTACCCAAAATAATTGATAAATGTTTAGAAATGGAACATGTAGAAAATGCTATATTTTCAATAATCTTTATTGATGATGAAAAAATGCATGAATTAAATAAAACATATCGAGGCATTGATAGAACAACAGATGTTTTATCATTTGCTTATGAAGATAATGAAACAATTGAGTGTGATTATCGCATGCTTGGAGAAATATTTGTAAGTATTCCCAAGATGAAAGGACAAGCTATAGAGTATGGACATAGTGAAACTAGAGAACTATCATTTTTAGTAGTTCATGGGATATTACATCTTTTAGGTTATGATCACACTTTAGGAGAAAAAGAAGAAAAAGAAATGTTTAGTCGTCAGGAGTTGGTATTAAATGAGTTTGAAGAAACAAGAAAAGCATAAGAAAATGAGTTTTCAAAGATTTTTAAATAGTATTAAGTTTTCAATTGATGGATTAGTTAATGCTTATCAAAATGAACAAAGTTTGTGGTTACATGCAATATGCACTATAGGTATTATCATATTAGGATTTTTATTACAAATAAGCTTTAACGAGTGGGCTGTTATAGTTATTGCTCTAGTTATAGTTTTAGCGGTGGAACTTCTTAATACAGCAATTGAAGCAACTGTAGATTTAGTTACGAAAGAAATTCATCCTTTAGCTAAAGTTGCTAAAGATTGTGGTAGTGCAGCAGCTTTTGTAAGTAGTATTATGGTATTTATCATTTGTTGTTTTATTTTCATTCCTAAAATTATAGCATTATTTTAAAGAGGTAAGTTATGAAGAGTGGATTTGTAAGTATAATCGGAAGACCTAATGTTGGCAAAAGTACATTAATAAATACTATAATTAATAGAAAAGTTGCCATAACTAGCAATGTTTCAGGAACAACCAGAAACATTATTCAAGGGATATATAATGATTCAGATACCCAAATAGTTTTTGTGGATACTCCAGGAATACATAAACCTATAAATAGACTAGGTAAAGTATTAAATAAAGAGGCTTTAGCTCTGACAAAAGATGTAGATTTAATTTTATTTGTAGTAGATGTTGCATCAGGTATAGGTAAAGGAGATATGTTTATTTTAGAAAGTTTAAAAAATAATGATGTTCCTGTTATTCTAGTTCTAAACAAAATTGATGAAATAACAACTGAAAAACTATTTAAAACAATTGATGAATTTAAAGATATATATCCTTTCGTAGAAGTAGTACCAACATCAGGACTTAAAAATGATAATGTCGACCATTTAATAAGTGTTATTAAAAAATATTTACATGATGAAGTAAAGTATTTTCCTGATGAATATTATACATCAAGCAGTATGAAATTTATGGCAAGTGAAATAGTAAGGGAAAAATTACTACAAGTTACAGAAGATGAAATACCTCATAGTATTACATGTATAACAACTCTTTTTGAAGAAAAGAAAGACATTGTAAATATTAGTGTGGATATTATCGTAGATAGAGATAATATAAAAAGAATAATAATAGGTAAAAATGGTAGTAGATTAAAAACAGTTGGAACTTTAGCAAGAACTGAAATTGAAAGTGAACTAGTTGGAAAAAAAGTTTATTTGGAACTATTTGTAAAAACAATCAAGAATTGGAAAGATAAAGAAAAGTATTTAGTTGAACTTGGTTTTATAGATAATGAATAAAATAAAAATAAATCACCCAATATATATTTAGGTGATAAAAATGAATAAAGAAGAAGCGTGGAAAAAGTTTCAAGAATCAGGAAAAGTAGAAGATTATCTTAAGTACAAAGAAGCGGAAAAGAAGGATTAGAAGTGAACACAGAAGTAGATGGATTTGTTTTAAATGAAACCCCATATGGAGAAACAAGTAAGATAATAAACGTTTTTACTCGTGAATATGGCGTAATAGGTATAATGTGTAAAGGTGCTAAATCTTTAAAAAATAGATATCGTGTACCAACTATGAAATTTAGTTTCAGTCATTTTAACATTATATATAAAGAAAACAAATTATCTACATTAGTAAGTGCAGATGTTATAAATCCCTTAAAAAATATCAAGAGTGATATTCTTTTGGTAAGTTTTTTGGCGTATGTAACAGAACTAACTAGTCAAGTAGTTAAGCAAAGTAGTAATATAGAAAATATCTATGATGATTTTATTAAAGTAATATTAAAGTTAGAAAGTGGTTTAGATCCAGTAGTTTTAACTAATATTTTAGAAATTAAGTATCTTGAATATCTGGGCGTTTTATTTAATTTAGATGAATGCATACTATGTGGAAGCAAGAATAATATTGCTACATTTGACCCAGATAAAGGTGGTTACATCTGTATAAATTGTTTAACTAATGAAATAATCGTTGATAAAAAAATAATAAAAATGATAAGAATGTATTATTATGTGAATATTGATTCTATAAAAGAAATAAAAGTAGATGATGAAACAAAAAATACAATTAATAAATATTTAGATTTATATTATGATAGATATACAGGATTATATTTAAATAGTAAAGATTTTTTGAAAAAACTTATGTAGGGTGGTAGTATGGCAAATTTAACATTTTATTATGGAACAATGGCAGTTGGAAAGACAACAAAATTATTACAAGATCATTACAATTATTCAAAGTATTTAATTAATATCGTAGTTATGAAACCTAAAATTGATACTAAAGGAAGTAATACGGTTGTAAACAGAACTGGTGAAAATATAAAAGTTGATGTTTTAATTCCTAAAAGTGCAAATTTACTTAGTAAAAAGTACTTACATAAATATATGTATGCTGAATTTATTTTAGTGGATGAAGCTCAGTTTTTAAGTAGAGAACAAATTAATCAGCTATGGTTTATAGCTCACAAATACAATATTTCTGTTGTTTGTTATGGCCTTAAAAGTAACTTTAAAGGAGATTTGTTCGAAGGCTCAAAACAGTTATTTGCTAGAAGTGATGAAAAACATGAGTTAACAGTAAACTGTGTATGTGGAAGTCCAGCTATGTTTAATGCTAGACGTGTAAATGGCAAATACAGTTCAAGTGGAAAAGAAGTTGTAATTGATGGGGCCGATGAAGAAATAGAATATATTCCACTTTGTGCAGACCATTATTTAGAATTTGTTATGAATGGAAAGTATAAATAAAGCTATCAGTTTACACTAGATAAATGCGTGAATTTGTGATATATTAATGTTGCATCAAAGTTAAGTTGAAATTTTTAAATAAAGTGGGTGAAGCCAGCCCTATATATGGCAACGAAAAAAAGCGGACTAGAACCAAGTTTTTAGTCTTTTTCTTTTGAAAATAATAAAATTAGTCTTATATTCCTTGTAATTATTTGCATATTTATGTATAATTATATTTATTAAGGAAGTGATTTATTATGAAAGTAACTATGGAAGAATTAGTTAACTATTGTAAACAATATGGTTTTATTTTTCAAGGAAGTGAAATATATAATGGGCTTGCTAACTCATGGGATTACGGCCCAGTTGGAACAAATTTAAAAGAAAACATCAGAAAAGCATGGAAAAAGAAATTTATTCAAGAAAATCCTTATAATGTTGGGTTAGATGCTGCGATTATTATGAATCCAAAAGTTTGGGTTGCATCAGGTCATGTGGCTTCTTTTGCTGACCCATTAATTGACTGTAAAAAATGTAAAGCTAGACACAGAGCAGATAAATTAATCGAAGACTTTACTCATGGTAAAGTTACTGGTGATGGCTGGGATAATGAAAAGTTAGAAAACTTCATCAAAGAAAATAACGTTACATGTCCAGTGTGTGGTAAAAGTGATTTTACCCCAATAAGAAAGTTTAATTTATTATTTGAAACATCAATCGGTGTAACAGATGATACAAAAAACACTGTTTATCTACGTGGTGAAACTGCTCAAGGGATTTTTGTTAATTTCAAAAATATTGAAAGAAGCATGAGATTAAAAGTACCATTTGGTATTTGTCAAACAGGGAAAGCTTTTAGAAATGAAATTACACCAGGTAACTTTATTTTTAGAACTCGCGAATTTGAACAAATGGAACTTGAATTTTTCTGTAAACCAAATACTGACTTAGAATGGTTTGGATATTGGAAAAATTACTGTATGGACTTTTTAAAAACTCTAGGTTTAGATAGCAATAATCTTAGATTTAGAGACCATGAAAAAGAAGAATTGTCATTTTATAGTAAAGCAACTACTGATATAGAATTTATGTTTCCAATGGGATGGGGAGAACTATGGGGTATTGCTGATAGAACAGATTATGATTTAACTGTTCATCAAGAAGCATCTGGAACTGACCTTCGTTACATGGACCCAGAAACAAATGAAAAATATTTGCCATATGTTGTAGAACCATCTGTTGGTCTAGATAGATTACTTTTAGCAATTTTAACAAATGCTTATACCAAAGAAATAGTAGAAGGTGAAGAAAGAATAGTTTTAAAAATTCATCCAGCTTTAGCCCCATACAAAGTAACTATTTTACCACTTATTAAAAAGGTTCATGCTGGAAAAGCTAATGATATTTATGCAACGCTTTGCAAATATTTTGATTGTCAATATGATGAATCTGGTTCAATAGGTAAAAGATATAGAAGAAGTGATGCCATTGGTACACCATTTGCTATAACAATTGATGATAATACAATAGAAAATGATACTGTAACCCTAAGAGATAGAGATACAATGGAACAAATTACATTAAAAGTTGATGAATTAATACCATTCATAAGTAAAAAGATAGAATTATAATTGGGTGAGGATGATGCAGGTGGAACAAAATTAATACTAGTGAATAGTTAAACAAAGAAATTAATACAACTTATAAAACTTTATATTATTTTGCATATTTTGTAAAAATAATAACGGTTTTTGAAATGTTAATTGTATTAGTAATCTTTTTAAAATTTTATTTATTAGAATTTGATTTATTTGTAACATGGTTGCCATATTTCTTATTATCAGAAATAGCGCTTTTAATTAAATTGATTTTAGTGCCAGCTTTTATAAAACAAAAAGCAATTATGTTGTTACTTAATAATAATATATATAGCGAACTTACAAAAAAAGATATTTAAAGCTAGAGAGAAAAAACTCTAGCTTTATTTTAAATTATATAGTATAATTGAAATAACAAGAAAAATTTGCGTAAAACTCTTGTAAAAAATTTAAAAATTTGATAAAATGGGATAGTAGACTAGGGAGGAATCAATTATGGGATTTAGCTTAAAAAATATTTTTAAAGATGATGATGACATTGATAATTTAAATGGTACAGAAGATGGATACTACAACATTTCTGAGGAAGATGCTATTAAAGAAGCTGATAAAACAGGTAATAAAATGATTTTACTTGAACCTCGTGCATACTCTGAATCACAACAAATCGCCGACCATTTAAAAAATCGTAATAGCGTAGTTGTTAATTTAAAAAGAGTTACATCTGATCAAGCTAAAAGGATTATTGATTTTTTAAGCGGAGTTATTTATGCAATTGGTGGTTCTATGCAAAAAATAGGTGTAGGCATTTATTTAGTTGCACCTAAAAATGTTAATGTACAAGGAAAAATAACTGATGATGCAGAAAAAACAAGTAAAAATAATGATGAAGAACTAGACTGGTAATTAGGTGGTGGCCTTATGGTAAATAAATTTAGTACAAGTATTCAAGGCTATAAAAAAGAAGAAGTTAACGATTTTGTTAAGGAAGTAACTGTAGAATATGAAAGTATGTTGCGAAAACTTAAAAATAGTTGTGAGATAATTGAGACATTAAAGGGAGAACTAAAGCATTATAAAGATATTGAAGCAACTTTAAATCGTGCTATTCTTGTAGCGGAAGAATCAACAAGTAATATAAAAAAAGCAGCTTATGATGAATCTAAAGTAATCATCGAAGATGCTAAAAGAAATGCAACTAAAGTAATAAATAATGCTCTACAAAAAGCTGAAAGAATAGAATCTGAAGCAGAAAGTTTAAGAAGAAAAGTTGCAGTATATAAGAGAAGATTTAGAAATCTAGTTGAAGACCAATTAGATGAAATGGAACAATTTGATGATAGAATAAATTAAAACACTACTTTTTCGTAGTGTTTTTTGGTCTAGTAATAAAATCATTAACTTTCATCATCTTTACATGTCCTCTTGATATTAAAAATCCAATTCCAAATAAGATAAGAATAGAACCATATACATATTGAGCATAAGAATCTTTCTTTATATAAGCTTCAACAAGTAAATAAATCCCAAATAAAATTAAAATAATGCTATAAATTAAAATTCTGTTAAATCTTTTCTTTAATTCTATCCCTTGATCAGTTTGATAAAAAATTTTTTTAGCTTCCTTTTTTTCATCTTTACTAAGTCTTTGATATTTGTATTTTTTCATAAATAAATCACCAATTAAATTATATCACAAAATAAAGTACTAGTAAAATAAAAAATTTTTGGTATAATTAGATATAGGAAGTGATAGTGTGAAAAAATTAAAAATAATATTTACAATTCTTATTTTAATAGTAATAGGTTTCTTTGCTGTTAAATTTATTTTAGGTATTGTAGAAGATGCCAGAGTTAAGAAGATTAAAGAAGGATGGCACATTGAAGTTGTAAATGAATACATTAAAATTAGAAAAAAACCCGATAAAAACAGTTCTGAATTAGGACAAGTAAAAAAGGGTCAAGTTTATAAAGTGGATGACTATGAAAATCATCGCGGAAATTATTGGTATCATATTGAATACGAAAAAGGCAAATGGGGATGGGTTGCAAATCCCGTTGGTAATGAGTATTTAGAAGATGTTAATAACGAAGAAGATATTAAAGCTCCAACGATTAAGTTTTTTGATAAAATTCTTTATGTTGATTCAATTGATGATATAAATTATGACCATCTTGAAGTAAAAGATGACAAACCAGGAGTAAAAGTTACCCATAAAGTTTATCATGAAGTTGATGAAATAAATGGTATTGACCAATACTGGATACTTTACATTGCAACTGATGCCGTAGGTAAAACTACTAAAAAGGTACAAAAAATAGAATTCAATAAAACAAGACCTGATGAATCACAAGTATCAGATTTTGCAAATCTAGAAAAAGATAGAAAAAATTAAAAATACTAGCATTGTTAGTGTTTTTTTTAAAATCTGCCATAAAGGTGCCGAAAATATTAATTTTATACATATTTTAAGCAAAAAAAGAAAAATAAAAAAACTAACAAATTTCAGCGTATTTGTTAGTTTTATCATACAAATTAATGGTGGGTTGTTAGGGATTCGAACCCTAGACCCATTGATTAAGAGTCAATTGCTCTACCAACTGAGCTAACAACCCATGTCCTTCAAGAACAAGTAAATTATACCAAATTGCTTAAAATAATGCAATACTTTTGCGTAAAATTAACAATTTTGTATTGAAAAGCGTAAAAATATATGATAGAATTATCATGAAATCGATGAGGAAAGACACGATTAATAATGAATTTTTATAGAGAGTTAGCGGTCGGTGGAAGCTAACAAAATAGTTGTTAATTACCACTTTCTAAGAGGGTTAATAAACCACGGATAAGTCCGTTATCAGTAATTAAGTAAAATAAAGGGATGGTACCGTCTTTAAAAAGACTCCTTGGTATCATTCTTTTTTTGTTAAAAGGAGGAATGTGTATGGAATATGACACCGAAAAAGATATAATATTAAAGCAGTTATTTGAAATACGCTGTGATTTAAAATATTTAGAAAAAGTTAAAGATGAACCTAATGTTGCAGAGTTAATGGAACAAAGATTACGTGGAAAATTAGAAGAAGTAAAAAGAGAATATTCAAGATTAGAAAAAAGAGAAAGAGAAAAGAAAGAAGGAAGATAAAATGATTAATATTAAAGAAGATGCAAAATTAAGTGTAATGAATCACTCATGTGCTCATTTAATGGCTCAAGCAGTTAAACATTTATATCCAGATGCTTTATTCTGGGTTGGGCCAGTTATTGAAGAAGGTTTTTATTATGATATAGACCTTAATGGTAAAACTTTAAATGAAGAAGATTTACCAGCAATTGAAAAAGAAATGAAAAAATTAGCTAAAGATGGTAAAAGAATAGTTAGACATGAAATAAGTAAAGAAGAAGCTTTAGAAATGTTTAAAAATGACCCTTATAAAATCGATTTAATTTCTAGAATGGATGAAAATGCTCAAGTAATTTCATGCTATACTCAAGGGGACTTTACTGACCTATGTCGTGGACCACACGTAGATACTGTTAAAGAATTAAAAAACTTTAAACTTCTTAAAGTAAGTGGTGCTTACTGGAAAAATGATGCTAAAAATCATATGTTACAAAGAATATACGGAGTATGTTTTGATACACCGGAAGCACTAGAAGCTCATTTAAAAGAACTTGAAGAAGCTAAAGAAAGAGACCATCGTAAAATAGGTAAAGATTTAAAAATATTTATGACATCAGAATTAGTTGGTCGTGGACTTCCATTATGGTTACCAAATGGTTACACTTTATGGAGAACACTACAAAATTACATCACTGATAAAGAAATAAAATATGGATATAGCCATGTTCATACTCCAGATTTAGGTAGTGTAGAACTTTATAAAACAAGTGGACATTGGGACCACTATAAAGACGATATGTTTCCAGCAATGGAAATGGACAACGAAGCATATGTTTTAAGACCAATGAATTGTCCACATCACATGGTAATGTATAAAAATTTCTTACATTCGTATAAAGATTTGCCAATTCGTATTGCGGAAATAGCTAATGACTTTAGATATGAAGCAGCCGGTGCAGTAAAAGGTATTGAAAGAGCTAGATCATTTACTCAAAATGACTCACACATTTTCTGTACACCAGAACAAATTGAAAAAGAATTTAAAGGCGTTCTTGATTTAATCATGGATGTTTACAAAGATTTTGGATTTAAAAATTATAAATGTCGTTTATCTTTAAGAGATCCAGAAGATAAAGAAAAATATTTCCAAGATGATGAAATGTGGAATAATGCTGAAGATGCATTAAGAAAAGTTTTAAATGATATTGGAATTGATTATATCGAAGCTAAAGGTGAAGCAGCATTCTACGGACCAAAACTTGATATATTAATTAAACCAGCAATAGGTAATGAAGTAGCATTATCAACAATTCAACTTGATTTCCTACTACCAAGAAGATTTGAATTATATTATATCGATGCAAATGGTGAAAAGAAAACTCCAGTTGTAATTCATAGAGCAATATTAGGTTCTTTAGATAGATTTATAGCAATGCTACTTGAAGAAACAAAAGGGGCACTACCTCTATGGCTTGCTCCAGTAGGTATAAATGTCATTCCTGTAAATAAAGAATATCATTTAGAATATGCTACATCTATTTATGAAATGTTAAAAGATGCAAATTATCGTGTAGAACTTGATGATAGTGATGAAAAATTATCTTATAAAATGCGTGAAAGTCAAATAAGAAAAATTCCAATTACTTTAATTCTAGGACAAAAAGAAGTTGATGAAAAAACAATTAGCTTTAGACTATTTGGTAGTACAGAAACTACTACAATGAGTATTGAAGAGTTCAAAAAATATATTGAAAACTTAATTGTTAACAAAAAGTAATATGATAAAACATACTGCTTTTTTGTTATAAACTTGCATTTTGTTTAAGTTTGTGGTAAAATAGTTGCCAATTTAAGGGGGATTTTTTATGGAGTTTAGAAATTTAGATCAAGAAAAATCTTTTATGAAAAAAGAGGCTAAAAGATTAGATATTACTCCCATGGCAACATATACAACATATTATGCACGTAAATTATTAGAAAAATTAGCCTTAATAAACAATGGAGATTTAGTAGTAAAGGGAAGTTTTAGTCAATACGTTCATTTAAAAGAATTAACTAGACCGGTTTTAGATATAGATTTATCATCAACTTTATCACATCATATACCAATAAATATTTTGTTTGCAGCAATATATGATACGTTTTCTAATGAATTAACTTTTGATTTATCAACAACACCAAGACAAACAAAAAATGGTGTTTATAAAATACCTGTTGTAGCAAAGATTAACTATGAAGGTTCTAAAGAAATGGTTATTCCTGTGCCAATAGATTTTAAAGATAATAATAAAGTAATATTTGAAACTCAATTTAAAGCAGTTGAACCATTATTTGAAGGTGACCAAAAGTTTTATATAAATACACCATCTTTTGAAGAACATATTGCTGAAAAACTTTATATAATAGCACATAATACAAGAGAGGATATTCCGAATACCAGAGTAAAAGATTTTTATGATATATATAAATTGTTTGGTAAAAATTATGATGAAGATAAATTTAGTTTATATTTTGAAGCAATGGTTATGATGTATGGAATGAATCTTGATGATATAAATGCTGATTTTCTAGATAAAGAATTTGTCAAAAGACATGAAGAATTATGGACTTCAATTAAAGAAAAATATCAATTTGTTGATAAAGAAGTAGAATTAAGTGAGGCAGTATTTTTTACTAAAGCAGTTTTAAGTGAACAAATTCAAAAAATAAAAAGCGGTGAATTAAAAAAACAAGCCTATTCTTTAGTAAGAAAAAAAGGGTAAAATATAGAAAAATAGCTAAAAATAACTAAAAGTAATAGAAAATGTTTGACAAACATAGAATAATGATGTAATATAATGATGTTACTTGAAAAAAGGAAAGAGATTTAGTATCCACCTGATTGCAAATAGCGATAGGTAAATGCCATTTAAGTATTTAGATTTATTTGATATACTTTTTTATGGATGGATACTAAATAGGTATCCATTTTTTAATTGACGTTGGAGGTGCTTAATATAGCAAAGTTTGATAGTAATGAACTACCAATCAATGAAAATATTCGTGTTGAAGAATTGATGGTAATTGGGCCAAATGGCGAAAAGATGGGATTAAAAAAACTAAATGATGCATTAACTCTTGCAGGTTATGCTGGACTTGATTTAGTTCTAATGAATGGTAATGGCGTACCAGCTGTTGCTAAAATAATGGATTACAATAAATATCGTTATGAAAAACAAAAGAAGCTAAAAGAAAGTCAAAAGAAAGCAAGAGAAGCAAACAAAGAGTTAAAAGAATATCGTTTATCAGTAACCATTGATGTTGGAGACTTTGAAACAAGAAGAAAAAATGCTAAGGAATATCTTGAAAAAGGACATAAAATTAGAGCATTCATTCGTTTTAAAGGTCGTCAAATGGCTAGACCAGAATTAGGTCGTGACGTATTACTTAAATTTGCAGATGCTTTAAGTGAAGTATCAGTAATTGAAACCGAACCAAAGCAAGAAGGAAGACAAATTGCAATGATTTTAGCGCCAAAAAAGAAAGAAGGAAATTAGTATGGCAAAATGTAAACAAAAAACACATAGTTCAAGTTCAAAAGTATTTAAAAAGAAAAAAAATGGTACTTTAACTTATATGAAGTCTGGAAGTAACCATAAGACTGGAAAAGATACAGCAAAAGCAGTTAGACAAAGACGTAATAAAGGAACACTCGCAAAAGGAGATAGTAGCAGATTAAAATCTGTTATCTAATCATGGAGGTGAAATAGTATGGCAAGAGTTAAAGGCGGAAACGTTTCTAAAAATAGAAGAAGAAAAGTTTTAAAAGAAGCAAAAGGTTACTTTGGAAGTAAACACAGATTATATAAAACTGCACAAGAACAAGTTTTCCATAGTGGAGCATATGCTTTTAGAGACAGAAGACAAAATAAAAGAAATTTCAGAAAATTATGGATTACAAGAATTAATGCTGCATGTCGTGAAAATGAAATTAGTTATTCAAAATTCATAAATGGACTTGCTAAAGCTGGTATTGAAATCAACAGAAAAATGTTATCAGAAATGGCAATTGATGACCCTAAATCATTTACAGCATTAGTTGAAACTGCTAAAAAAGCTTTAAATGGTGAAGTAAAAGTAGCTAAAAAAGAAGTTAAAACTGAAACTAAAGAAGTAAAAGCTGAAAAGAAAGAAACTAAAAAAGAAGCATCAGAAGATTTAAGTTCAAAAACTTTGGCAGAATTAAAAGCACTTGCTAAAGAAAAAGGAGTAAAAGGTTACTCTACAATGAAAAAAGATGAATTATTAGCATCTTTAAAATAGTGCTTGCAAAAGAGTGAGTTTTAAATTATAATAAATATATGAAGTTTATTCTTGGTTTTGATATCTCCAAATCAATACTATGATTAAACCAATTAAGAAAGTGGGAGGAAAAATATTATGGCTTTAATGAAAGAAGAAAAAGCAAAAATCATTAAAGAATTTGCAAAATCTGAAAATGATTGTGGTTCAACTGAAGTACAAATTGCAATTCTTACAAATGAAATTAATAACTTAACAGAACATTTAAAAGAACATAAGCATGATTATCATTCAAAAAGAGGTCTACTTATGAAAGTTGGTCGTCGTAAAAAATTACTTGACTACTTAAAGAAAAATGATGTAGTAAGTTATAGAGAAGTAATTAAAAAATTAAATTTAAGAAAATAATTAAAAGGGCACTTGTTTTTAGTGTCTTTTTATTTTAGAAAGGATGTTTATGAAGAAAGTATTTAAATTAGATTTTGATGGAAGACAGTTAGTTGTAGAAACTGGAGAATTAGCAAAACAAACAAATGGTGCAGTACTAGTAAGATATGGAGATACAGCAGTATTATCTGTTTGTGTAATGGGAAAAACTCCAGTATCACAAGATTTCTTTCCATTACAGGTTTTATATCAAGAAAGATTATATTCGGTAGGTAAAATTCCTGGAGGATTTATTAAAAGAGAAGGTCGCCCAAGTGATGCTGCAACCCTTGCTGCAAGACTTATAGATAGACCAATCAGACCAATGTTTGATGAAAATTTAAGAAATGAAATTCAAGTAATTAACACAGTTTTATCTGTTGACCAAGATAATTCACCAGAAATGACTGCATTATTTGGTTCATCTCTATGTTTAGGTATATCAAATATTCCATTTGATGGACCAGTAGCAGGTGTTATAGTTGGATTAGTTGATGGTAAATTTGTTATTAATCCAACTGCAGAACAAAACGAAGTAAGTGAACTACACTTAACAGTAGCAGGAACTAAAGATGCTATTTGCATGGTTGAAGCAGGTTCTAAAGAAGTTAGTGAAGAATTAATGCTTGATGCTTTAATGTTTGCTCATGAAAATATTAAAAAATTATGTGAATTTGAACAAAGTATTATTGATGAAATCGGGGTAGAAAAAGTTGAACTACCTAAGGCAGAAATTGATAGTGAAATCGAAAAGTCTGTAAGAGATTTTGCGACTGCTGATATGCTTGCAGCTATTCAAATTAAAGAAAAGCTAGAAAAATATGCCAAAATTGATGAAGTTAAAGAAAATACAATGGCTCATTTTGATGAAGTATATGCCGAAGATGAGGATAAGAACAATAAAATGGCTCAAGTAAGTAAAGTTCTTCATTTAATTGAAGGTGGAGAAGTAAGACGTCTTATCACTGATGAACATATTAGACCGGATGGCAGAAAGATGGATGAAATTAGGCCACTTTATGCTGGTATAGATTTACTCGCAAGAACTCATGGTTCTGCACTATTCTCAAGAGGAGAAACTCAAGTTTTAGCAACAACAACTTTAGGTGCCCTAGGTGAACATCAAATTCTTGATGGATTAGGTATTGAAGATACAAAAAGATTTATGCTTCATTATAACTTCCCACAATTCTCAGTAGGTGAAGTTGGAAGATATGGTTCTCCGGGAAGAAGAGAAATTGGACATGGTGCTTTAGGGGAAAGAGCTCTAGCTCAAGTTATTCCATCTGAAGAAGAATTCCCATACACAATTCGTGTAGTTAGTGAAGTTTTAGAAAGCAATGGTTCATCTAGTCAAGCAACAATTTGTTCAGGATGTTTAAGCTTAATGGCAGCAGGTGTTCCAATTAAAGCTCCAGTTGCAGGAATAGCAATGGGACTTATCACTAGCCCAGATGGAAGTAAGTACACAATTCTAACTGATATTCAAGGTCTTGAAGACCACATGGGTGACATGGACTTTAAAGTAGCAGGAACACGTGAAGGTATCACAGCATTACAAATGGATATTAAAATTAAAGGTGTAACAAAAGAAATTCTTGGTGAAGCTCTAGCTCAAGCTAAAAAAGCTCGTATGGAAATTCTAGATGTTATGGAAAGTGCTATTCCAGAACCACGTAAAGAAGTAAGTAAGTATGCCCCTAAGATTGAAACATTTAATGTTGACCCAGAAAAAATTAGAGATATCATTGGTAAGGGTGGAGAAATGATTACTAAAATTATTCTTGAAGCATCAAATGTTGCAACAGTAAATGATAAAGATGCTGTTAAAGTTGACCTTGAAGATGATGGAAGAGTAATAATTTACCATACTGATAAAGATATAATTGCTAAAACTAAACAAATGATACTTGATGTCATTCGTGAAGTTGAAGAAGGCAAAGTTTATACTGGAAAAATCACAAAAGTTGAAGATTTTGGTTGTTTCGTAGAACTATGGCCAGGATGTGAAGGTTTAGTACATGTTTCACAACTTGCCTGGGAAAGAGTAGAAAAACCAAGTGATATGTTCAGCGTTGGTGATGAAATCATGGTTAAATCTCTAGGTTATGATAATCGTGGAAGATTAAATCTTTCTCGTAAAGAATGTTTGCCAAAACCAGAAAAGAAAGAAAAAACAGAAAAAAATAAAGAATAATTTCTAATTAAAACAAGAACCTGTAAAAGTAAAAATACAGGTTCTTTTAAATTTTATAATATTTTTGATTTTTGCTTGTTGGCTTATCTGGAATAGTTAATTTTATAAGTCCTTGCTTAATTGTTGGGTCTAAATACATACTTTTTTTTAATGTAACTTATCCATAATTTCATTAGCAGAAAGAGGATTATTTATTTTAAATAGCCAAAGAGCTATGAATTGAATTTATTTTAGTTTGCTCTAAATAACTAACATTATCAATCTTACCAATTTTTTCCATTATATTTGCTACTTTTTCTAGTATTTCATTTGTTAATTTAAATGGCATCTTGCTTAAATCTTGCTTAAATCCTACTTAAAATGTATTATTTTTTTTAATTCTTTTATAAAAATAGACTTATTAAATAAAGGAACTAAGATATAAACTTTATTTTTAGTTCTAGTAAGTGCTACATAAAAAAGTCTACGTTCTTCAGCATAAAGATAGGTTTTATCAGAAGGATGAAGTTCTTCTATTAACTTAGAATTTATTAATTTATTTGGAAAACCATATAATCCATCAGTTAAATTAATTAAAATTACATTTTCAGCCTCTAAACCTTTCGATGAATGAACACTCATAAACTCTCTTATTTCCTCATTACTAAACTTTTTTATATCAAAATTATTTCTTCCTAGAACAAGTAAATCATTATTTTCACATTTTAATTTATTGTATAGTTTTTTAAAAGCTTTTCTAGGATTAATATAATAAACAAATTCTATTGGTTTTTCTAAATGTTTATGACTAAGTAACTCTTTTTTTATCTGACTTTCATTTTTCATAACAAATTTTGAACTAACATCTATTAGTTCCTGACTATTTCTATATGTATATTTTAATTTTTTTATTTCAGAATTTGGAATGTATTTTGTAAAATTCAAAAAAATATTTATATCACAACCTGAAAAATGATAAATAGATTGATAATCATCTCCAACACAAAAAAAGGTAGAACCAGACAATTCTTTAATTTTTTTTATAAGATTAAATCTAATCAAAGAAGTATCTTGAAATTCATCAATAATAATATATTTATAACCTAAATCTTCATCTAAACATTGTGTTGCTTTAATAATTAAATCATCAAAATCCAATCTATTATTAGAATTTAATTCATTATCATACAGACATTTTATAATATAAGTATATTTACTTAAAAAATAATCTTTTAAAAACAACTTTTTAATATCATCTTTATTTTTATTATTAGTTTTATATAACTTAATTAAAGTAATAATTATTTTTTTAAACTGAATATATTTATAACTATTTAAAAATTTATCATAGTCATATTCTTTAAAATATCTAAGTATTTCATCTCTTTTTTCTAAATCAATGCTCCTAAAATATTCATTAGTTATAAATTCTAGTTCTGTATCACTAACTAAGTTATAATTAATATTTTTTTTATCTAATACACTCATAGCTAGTTTATGAAAAGTCATTATATTTATATCAAAATCTATTTTCTTTTTTAAATCATTAACACTTTTATTAGTAAATGAAATGACAAGTATTTCTTCCTGTTTTATCCCAATTTCATTTACTAAATATTTGATTTTTTCAACAATAGTAAATGTTTTACCAGCCCCAGCTCCGGCGATTAAAAGGGTATTTTTAGTGCTTTTTATAGCATCCAATTGATATTTATCTGGTTTCATAATTAGTCTTTTTGTTTTATCCAAATTCATTTTATCATATTGAAAAAAATAAGTCTATCCTTTATAATAATTTTACGAGGTAAATTTATGAAGTACGAAACAATTTTAGAAATAGATTTAGAAAAATTAAAAAATAACACAAAATTGCTATCTAAAAGTTATAGTGATTATAAATATAAAATAGTAGATTTAAAAGATAATGCTCATGGAATGGGTTTAAAAATAATTGATACAATGAACATGTTTGGTATTAATTATTGTTTAGTGGGGTCTTTAAAAGAAGCTTTAGAAATAAGAAAATTTAATAAAACTATTCCTATTTTAACAAGTTATTATGTTACTAAAGATGAAGTTTATGATTGTTTAAATAATGATGTAACAATAACAATATTTAGTAAAAAATATTTAGAAATGCTTTTAAGTTTAAAATTTAAAGATAATTTAAATGTTCAAATACTAATTGATAATGGTTCTAATATTTTAGGTATTAATAATCAAAAAGAGCTAGGAGAAATAATTAATATAATAAATGATGCTAAAAATATTACTTTAACAGGTATTTATACCGATTTAACATCTTTTGGTATTCTAGATAATTTTTATTATGAACAAGTTAATAACTTCTATGAAATAATAAAGCCATTTATAAATAAAGATATAATGATTCATTTAAACGAACCAATAATGTATCATAAAAAGTTAGATTATGTAAATGGAATAAGGTTTGATTTATCTATTTTAGGTATTGAAGAAAACCTAGATGATGATTTTTTTACTAGAACTAAGATAAAAAATATAGAAAAGAAATATGGAAGATTAGAATTTCCAAATATAGATTTAGAATTAATATTTAACATAACTAGTGAAATTATGGATATAAAAAATGTTTCTAAAAATACTTTAGTAGGAAAGTCATTCATTACTAAAGAAGATATCTTTATAGGAGTTTGTCCGATTGGGCATAAAGATGGCATAACAAAAGCAATAAAAAATGTTGTAATAAATAATCAAAAATATGAAGTAATATCAGATGATATAGATAAATTATTTATTAAAATAGATGAAAACATCAAAGTTAAAGATAGAGTAGACATTTTAAATGAAGAAAGTGATGTTTATGAAATGCTTGATTTTTTACACACTAATAGATATTATTTAATGAGTATTCTAAATCATAATTTAACTAAAAAATATATTAATGCTGAAGAAATAAGAGATAATTTACTATAAAAATCATATAATTTAAGAAAAACACTTGTAAAAATAGTGTTTTTTTGGTAGAATTTAAAGTGCTGTAAAAGCAATTATTAAACATTGATATGGATTAATTCATCTAGTGCCTAAAAGGTGTTGAATTAAGAAGAAGTATCAAGAAGTTAAACGAAGGAGGGAATTTTTTATGGCAGTAGTTTCTATGAGTTATTTATTAGAAGCTGGAGTTCATTTTGGACATCAAACAAAAAGATGGAACCCAAAAATGAAAGAGTATATTTTTACATCTAGGGATGATATTTATATTATCGACTTAGAAAAAACAAAAGCATGTTTAGAAGCAGCTTACGAAGAAGTTAAGACAATCGCTAGTAATGGTGGTAAATTCTTATTCGTAGGTACTAGAAAACAAGCACAAGAAGTTTGCTTAGAAGAAGCAACAAGAAGTAATTCTTACTATGTAACTGAAAGATGGTTAGGCGGAACACTTACAAATTTCAGAACGATTAGAAGAAGAGTTAAAAGACTTGAAGAAATCGAAGAAATGGAAAAGAATGGTACATTTGATTTACTTCCTAAAAAAGAAGTTGTTGGACTTAAAAAGGAATATGAAAAATTAAATAAAGTACTATGTGGTATTCGTGCAATGGATAAACTTCCACAAGCTTTAATTATTGTTGACCCTAAAAAAGAATACAATGCAATTAAAGAAGCAAGAAAATTACATATTCCAGTATTTGGTGTAGTTGATACTAACTGTGACCCAGATGATGTAGATTTTGTTATTCCAGGAAATGATGATGCTGTAAGAAGTATTAAAGTTATGCTAGGGGTATTAACAAATGCTATATGTGAAGCAAATGATTTACCACTTGATGACTATGTAACTGAAGATGACAAAAAAGTATCTGATGTAAAAGAAGAAACTAAAGAAGTTAAAACTAAAGAAGTAAAAGTAGATGAAACAGTTTTAGAAGAAATAAAAGAAATGGAAAAAGCTGATGAATTAGAAGGAAAAACATTAGCAGACCTTAAAAAATTAGCTAAAGAAGCTGGAATTAAAGGTTATTCAACAATGAAAAAAGATGAATTAATTGCAAAACTAAGTGAATAAGGAGGATATTTATGGAAGTAACTGCAAGTATGGTTAAAGATTTACGTGAAGCAACTGGAGCAGGAATGATGGATTGTAAAAAAGCTTTAGCAGAAACTAATGGAAACATGGAAGAAGCTGTAAATTACCTAAGAGAAAAAGGTATAGCTAAATCTGCTAAAAAAGAATCTAGAATAGCTGCAGAAGGTTTAGCAAATATTTACGTAGATGGAAATAAAGCTGTTATCTTAGAAGTTAATAGTGAAACAGACTTTGTTAGTAAAAATGAAGAATTTAGAGCTATGATTGATACAATCGGTGAGGCTTTATTAAAAAGTGATGTTAAAACTGTAGAAGAAGCTAAAGAATTAGCAACTTCTGAAGGAACAATTGGAGAATTAATTGTTAACAAAACAGCTAAAATCGGAGAAAAATTATCTTTAAGAAGATTTGAAATTTTAACTAAAAATGATGATGAACATTTTGGTTCATACATTCATATGGGAGGAAAAATTGCAGCATTAACAATTGTTAAAGGTGCAAGTGAAGACGTAGCTAAAGATGTATCAATGCAAGCTGCAGCTATGAAACCACTTTATTTAAATCCTAGTGATGTACCTGCTGATGTTTTAGATAATGAAAAGAATGTTTTAAAAGAACAAGCTATTAATGAAGGAAAAACAGCAGAAATCGCTGAAAAAATGGTTCAAGGAAGAATTCAAAAATTCTATAAAGAAATCTGTCTTGCTGAACAAGCATTTATTAAAGATGGAGATTTATCAGTAGCTAAATATGTAGCTAACAATGGTGGAGAAATACTAAAAATGGTACGTTACGAAGTTGGTGAAGGTATGGAAAAAAGAAACGATAACTTTGCTGAAGAAGTAATGAACCAAGTGAAAGGTAATTAATTAAAGTAACCAATACGGTTACTTTTTCAGTACATAAAAAAGCACTATTTACACAAATGTGTGAAAATAGTGCTTTTTTTTTTTTTTTCGGTTAAAATGGGTATGTAAAATAAAATATCTGTGTGTGATATTGTTATGAAGGAGTAAAGTATTATGGAAAATAAAAAGACAAAAATAATAAGTATTGTATCATTAATTGCATTAGCAATAACATTAATAACCGCAACATATGCCTATTTTGCAGCCCAAACTGGAGAAGGCGCTGCAACAGATATTAAAATCAATGCTAATACAACTGATGTTTTTACATTTGAAACAGGTAGTGCAATAAGCATAAGTTTAAATCAAGACAATTTTGCAAGTGGAACAGGAAACCAAAGTGGAACAACATATGCTAAAGCAATGTTAACAGCAAATAATAAAACCAATACAGCAACAGAACATTACTATCTTTATTTAAACATAAAATCAAATAGTTTTGTTTATTCACAAGATAACACAAAACCAGAAATTCTGTTAAAAATAACAGATAAAAACGGAGCTGAAGTAAAACCCACATTAGAAGGACTAGAATATAAAACCATAACAGATGGCAAAGGAGTAAGTCAATCAGGATATGATATAACAACATATAATGATGTATTACCAATTTATGAAAACAAAGAAATCACAACAACCTCTAGTATAACAGAACAATGGAATATTTCAATAACATTTATAAATTATGATTTTAATCAATCAGCAAATGCAGGAAAATCTTTAAGTGCAACCTTAATGATACAAAAGTCAGAACTCGAGTATGCTCTAGGGGATTTAAATGGTGATGGAAAGATTAATGCTATTGAAAAATTATATTTTAGAAAATATTTTTCTAACTTAATGAGTTTTAATAAATATCAATTAAAAGCTGCGGATGTGAATGAAGATGGTGTTGTTGATGATATAGACTATGATATCGTGAATGCAGTTTTAGAGAAAAAGTTAACAACACTTCCTTATAAAAATACAGATGTATATAATATAACTTATAATTTAGATGGAGGTACAATCACAGATTATTTAAAGACAAAATATACAAGTAATTTTGCATCAAGTTTAATTGGAGTAGTAACTAAAGAAAATTATGGTTTTACAGGATGGACTGGAAGCAATGGTGATACCCCAGAAACAGATGTAACAATAGCTCAAGGAACAACTGGAGACTTAAATTATACAGCCAACTGGGCTTTACTTGGAGATGTAAATCCAGATGCAAAAATTACAATAGGAGATGTAATGATGCTTAGCTCTTATCTCCAAAATTCAAGAACATTATCTGCTAATCAATTGGTAGCAGCAGATGTTAATGGTGATGGCAAAGTAGATTATTTAGATTTGGATAATTTACAAAACCATTTAAGAAATAAAACTACTTTTTTGATAAATTACATGCCAGATAAAATATACAACATTACTTATGATTTAGATGATGGAAAATTTCTTAATAATTCCGGAACAGAATATAATGGAAGAAGCAGATATTATGAAATGGATGCTAGTATAACATTAGATACGCCCACAAAAGATGGATATACCTTCCTTGGTTGGACAGGAAGTAATGGAAGTACACCAGAAACAAGTGTGACAATTGCTGCAAATACAACCAGTGACTTACACTATAAAGCTAATTGGCAAGCAAATTAATTCAAAGTTCTTTGAAGTAACCCTTATGGGTTGCTTTTTTTCTTTGTTTGTGGTATTCTTAATCTTAAGAATAGGAGATGAAATTTATGGATAAAAATAAATCGTTGTTTTATACATTAATGGTAATATTTTGTGTGATAATAGCAGGTATCGGAGGCTTTTTATTAGGAACAAACTTTGGCAAAGAAAAAGCTAGTGATACAAATATAAGTGAGGTTCAAAATGGAGAAAAATAAATTAAATTACATAACATACTTAGTAATATTTTGTGTTATTTTATCTTTTGTAGGCTGTTTTTTTCTAGGAACATATTTCGGTGAAAAAGAAACTGTTACTAAAACTGAAGAAAAAAATTCTGATGAAGAAATATTTAAGAGTGCTAAAATAGAAGAATATAGTATTTATACATTAACAGCACTATATAATTTTACTCAAAGTAGCCAAAGAGATTTTAATGAATATTTAACAAATTTAAGTAATAGTCAAAAGCTTTATGTTGCTGGATTAGTAAACTATTTAGATGAAGATAATAAATACAATAATAAAAGTTTTGATACTTTAAAAGAAAATTTAATAAGTGTTTTTGGAAGTGATTTGGGAGTACAACCAGAAGATTATTATATGATGCCAACAGATGAAGAACCATTATTTAAATATAATAAAGATACAAATGAATATGTTTATAATGAAAATACAATTGGAACAGATGTGTTAACTGATTTTCAAAATGCCTATGTCTATAATTTTAAATTAGCAAGTGAAGAAAAAATAGATGACAACTATGTTATAACATATTATGGTTTATTTGCATTTCAAAATGAAATCGGCCCAACAAGTGCTACAAATTTAACTAATATAAGTAGATTATTAAATTATGATAGTGATTATGATGGTTTAAGTGATAAAGAATATTTTGAAAATGCTTTTAAAAATAATAAAGATGACTTTTTTAAATTAATTTATACTTATAAACTAGTTGATAATAAACTTATTTTAGTAGATTTTAAACAAGCTTAGGCTTGTTTTTTTGACAAAAATTTGACACAAATTTACCTAGCTACTTTATAAATATTAAATTATTTGGTAAAATATAGATGGAGATGCAGTTTAAATGGAAAAAATATATATTAAAAATAAAAAAATGTTTAAAAGCAAAACACAAATGGTTATATATATAATAATATTTTGTTTACTTATTTATGCTTTTATATATTTAGGTAAAAAAGAATATAAAGTTGAGTTACCAGACAATGAAAAATTTTCATCAATGTTTAGTATGGTATCAACTGACAATGTATTTAAAATAGTTAATGCAACAGAAGCTAGAATGGTATCTCGTGGTGCCAAAGGAATAGTTTTATTTGGAACTGAAAATGAATGGGTAAATTATTATGCTTATATAGTTAATAAAATTGCTAAAGAAGTTGGAATAGAAGAAATATATTATTATGATTTTACTAAAAATAGAAAAGATAATAATGGAACGTATGAAGATATAGTTAAAAATTTAAGTAATTATGTAACATATAATGATAAAGGAGTAGCAGAAATATATGCTCCATCACTACTAGTTGTTAGTAAAGATGAAGTATTATTATTTGATAGTGATACATCATTTATAAAAGGAAAAACAACACCGAGCACATATTGGAACAGTTTTACTCAAGGAGAGAAAGAACAAAATTTAAGGGCCGTATTTACAGAATACCTTAAGAATTAGGAGTATATATGGATAATACAAGAAATAAATTTGGTGTAATAGTTCTGGGAGTAATTTTATTATTCTTTATAGTTGGAGGTTATTTCTTTATGGATTACATGTTAAAAACCCCAGATAAAGATAAGAAAAATAATAAACAAGAACCAGAAGTAGTAGATTTAAGAATAAATAAAAGTAAAGATTATATTTATTATGATAATGAAACAGAAATAATTGATGATATATTTAAAAGAGATGTTATAATTAATATTGAAGGTTATGAGATTATAAATGATACACTTCATAGTGAACTTGAAAGTATAAATAGTAATCAAGTTAAAGTAACAACAGAAGAAATACCTGAAGGAACAACCTGTGAAAATGATTTATATAGTTTTTCATATCGTGATTATGAAATAATGGAATATGGAGATTACAAATCATTAGTAATTAAAGATTATGATTATAATTGTGTAACATCATCTTTACCAAAAGTTGTAAAAAGTTATGTTATAAATATTACTGATGGAAAAAATCTAACAAATGAAGAATTATTAACAAAATTTAATTTAAATGAAGATAATATTTTAGAACAAGTAAAAAAAAGACTTGAAGATACACAAATACTTGATGAAGATGTCCAAGTAATTGATGTTGATGGAACCTTAAATGATATTAAAAATAGTACTTATGGGACAAATAAAGCTTTAAGTATAAGCAAAAATGGCAAATTAATGTTAAATTTTATTGTAAAATCTAATAAAATTAATTATAATGATAGTATAGAATTAAATTAAAGGAGAAAAATTATGAATTCAGAGAAGAAAATGATGGCTACAATTGAAGCATTAAAATCAAAATTAGTCACAATCAGGGCAGGGAGAGCTAATCCAGCAATGTTAAATGGTATAATGGTAAGTTGTTATGGAATGCCTACACCAATTCAAAGTGTTGCAAACATCACAGTGCCTGAAGCTAGAAAATTATTTGTAAAACCATTTGATCGTAGCACATTAAAAGACATTGAAAGAGCAATTAATGAAGCAAATTTAGGAATAGCACCTACAAATAATGGTGAAATGATTATTTTAACAATTCCCGAACTAACAGAAGATAGAAGAAAAGAATATGTTAAACAAGCCAAAAATATTGGTGAAGAAGCAAAAGTAGCTCTACGTAACATCAGACAAGATGCAAATAATGAAATTAAAAAAGAAGAATATCCTGAAGATGAAGAAAAGATGTATTTAGAAGAAGTACAAGAATTAATAACTAAATACAATAAACTTGTTGATGATGAAATAAAAGCTAAAGAACAAGAATTAATGCAAGTATAAGTGTAACATTTTGTTACATTTTTTTTATTAGAAAATTTTTTTGAAAAATGATATAATTTTTCTAAGGAGTCAAAATGAAAAAATATATCGTATATCGAAAAGAAGTATGTAAAATTATTAGTGAAGAAAGTGGATTATATCATTTAGAACCAGTCAGTGATAATACAATTAAGTATCAAGTACCTATTTCATCACCACTATTAAAAGATGTTATAACTAAAGAAGAAATAGATAAATTGTTATTAGAAATACCAGAAATAAATACGATTAATCTTGAAGAAAAACAAATTGAACAAACATATAAAGAACTAATGAAAAGTGGTACACATGAAGATTTAGTAAAAATAATTAAAACTACATACTTAAGAAATCAAATGAGAATATTAAACAACAAAAAGATAAGTGAAAAAGATGATGAATACTTTAAAAGAGCAGAAAAGTATTTATATGAAGAAATCGGTGTTGCTTTAAATATGGATTTTCTAGAAACTAAAAATTATATTATAAGTAAATTAAAAAAATAAACTAGTCTTTAACAACTGGTTTATTTTTAATTTCAAAACTATAAGTATTAGTATTATTTATTAAATCATATATTAAACTAGTTTTTAATTCATATTGATAAATTAAAGAATTAGTATTAACACTACTTGGTATATTTAAATTATTTTTTATTTTATTTAAATAACTTAATCCTTTTTTATCAAAACCTAAAATTTTAGTATAATCTATAACTTTTAAATTATCGCATTTCTTAAGTCCAATCAAAATATGAATAAACATTCTATTTAATTTATTATAAGTATATCTTTTAGTTTTAATTAAATTAATATAATCAAAAAAATTATCTACATCATTAATATATTTTTTTAATCTATATTCAATACCTTCATCAACATCAACATAACTGCTTAAATCACTATCAGTAATAATTTTAGATTTTAATAATTTAAAAAATATACTATAATCAATTCTAATTAAACTATTAACAACTTCATTTGGTAAATAGTTAGTTATATCAATATTTTCTTTTATTTTTTCTCTAATATTTGAAGCACTAACAATTTCTTCGTTACTAGTTTTATCATGATAACTATTTGTTCTTTTTATTACATCAGCATCTATATTAAAATTATTATTTATTATAGCTTTAATATAAGATATACCAAGTAAATCATTAGGATTAAAATCAAAATTAACTTTACAAGCCCTTGCTAAAGCAGTTGGATAATTACAACCTTCATCCATATAATTTTTTACTAATTCATCAAAATCATCTTTAAATTGAGCTTTAGCAATATTAGTTAACATGCTTACATCATTACATTCACTTCCAAAGATAATTTTATTAACATGATAATTATTAAGTATTTTAATACTTGCATCAGCAAAAATATCTGCAGATTGACTACCCATTAGAAAGGGAAGTTCTAATACAATATTAACTCCATATTCTAAAGCAATTCTTGTTTTTTCTTCTTTAGTTAGTATAGATATTTCTCCTCGTTCTAAAAAGTATCCATTTAAAACTAATATTAAAATAGCATCTGGATATTTTTCTTTTATCTTATTTATATGATATATATGTCCATTATGAAATGGATTATATTCTGCAATAATACCAATTATATCCATAGTTTCCTCCTTATTTTATATAAAAATATGTTCCATTCATAGTTGCCACTAATTTACCCAAATCATTTTTAATAGTTGCTTCCATAACACAAGTATGACTACCATTCTTTATAACTTTAGCATTAGCTATTAAATATTTGCCAACACCAGGTGATATAAAATTAATATTAGCATTCATAGTTACAGCAGTTTTACCTAAACTTTTAATTTTAACTCCCATTGCAGTATCTCCAAGGGCAAAAATTAAACCACCATGAACAATATGAAATGGATTTAAACATTCATCTTTAATTTCAACTTTAACAAAAATATCACCATCATTTATTATTTCCATATTATTATATTTTATAAAATCATTCATTTTTTTCGCCTCTTTTTGATTATACCATTTAAATATCTTTAAGTAAATGATATAATGTTAGTGGTGTTTGTGTTATGAAAATATTTATAATGGGACCTACTGGAGTAGGTAAAACAAAATTAAGTATAGCCCTGGCTAAAAAGTATGAAGCATATGTCATAAATTGCGATGCAGTACAAATTTATAAGGGTTTAGATATTGGTAGTGCTAAAGTAACAGAAGAAGAAAAGTGTGGCATTAAACATTTTTTGTTTGACATAAAATCTCCGAATGAAGAATATAGTGTCAAAGACTATCAAGAAGATTTAAGAAATATTTTTGAAAAATACAGTGACAAAAACTTAATTATTGTGGGAGGGTCCGGACTTTATGCCACCGCCGGAGCATATGACTATAGATTTAATGAAGAAGAAAAAAAAGACTATAGCAATTATTCTTTAGAAGATTTATATAAACTTGCAAAAGAAAAAGATATTAATTGTAATATCGATAAAAATAATAGAATACGTTTAGAAAGATTTTTACAAAAAGATTTAACATCTTTAGTAGAACCAACACTTTTATATAATGATGCTATCTTTATTGGGCTTACAACATCTAGAGAAAATATTTATAACATTATAAATAAAAGAGTAGATAAAATGATTGATAATGGTTTAGTTCAAGAAGTAAAAAATCTTTATCAAAATTATCCAGAAAGTAAAATATTAAAAAGAGCAATTGGTTATAAAGAAATAATTGATTATATAGATAATAAAATTTCTCTAGAAGAAGCTATTATACAAATTAAGAAAAATAGTAGACATTATGCTAAAAGACAATATACGTGGTTTAACAATAAAATGGATATAAAATGGTTTGATGTTGATTTTAATAATTTTGATAATACTATAAATGAAGTAGAAAAATATATTGGAGGAAGAAATGAATAAGAAAAAAAGTGGAATATTAACAATATGGCTTAGTTTATTTATGTTTTTTACATTTTTAACATTTTTTATAATTGGTACAAATAGTGATTATTTAGTTAAAAACGTTTTTAAAAATATATCTTTATTGTTAATGATGATAAGTATAATTAGTTTAATAACAGGAATAGTTTTAGTAATAAATTATAAACATCATAAAATATTTTCTAAAGTAGTAATGTGGATAATTTCTATATTTGTTACTATTTATATGCTTGGTTGTAGTGGTTTTCTAACTATTTTATATGGTTCATATAATGGTTTTAGAGACTGGCTTATTACAACTGCCATGGCAACAATGAGGCATCAATATTATTGTAAATGGTTTTATAATAGTGACCAAATAAAAGAAGTTTTGGATAATAACTTCATTGATGATAAAGGGATGGAAACAGACCCATCGCTCATAAACCATGAGAAAGTTACTGATTATAAAGATGAATATGAAAAAGCTGTATTAGATAGAAAAGATAATGAATTATATAAAGTTATTAATTTTGAAGTTAATGGGTGTAAAGCTTATCTTGGAGTTGTTTATGATGCTAGCAAAATAAAGGTTGGTTATTCAAAATGGCTTGGTAGAAGTGGTCAATATGTTTATGATATGGCAAAAGAACAAGGTTCAGTTTTAACAATTAATGGGGGAGGATTTTTAGACCCAGGACATAATACAAAAGGGGAAAATCCTGTTGGAATAACAATAGCAAATGGTAAAATAATAACTAATAGAACATTAGAAGGTTCAAGTTATGGTCTTATTGGGTTTAATGAAGATAATACTTTAGTGTTACTACATAATGTAACTGGAGAAAGTGCTCTAGAAATGGGAGTAAGAGATGCAGTTACAATGGCACCATTTTTAATAGTTAATGGAAAACCAGCATTTACAAAAGGCAATGGTGGCTGGGGATATGCTGCTAGAACTGCAATTGGACAAAGAAAAGATGGAATTGTTTTATTCCTAGTCATTGACTCAAATGCTACAAGAACAAAAGGTGCTTCCATGAAAGATTTAGTGGAAATCATGCAAAGATATGGAGCAGTAAATGCTGCCAACTTAGATGGTGGAACATCTTCAGCAATGGTAGTGGAAGGCACAATGATAAACGACCCAATTGACTCAGTAGGAAGACATAGAACCAGAGGTATACCCACAGTATTTAATGTAATACCATAAAAAAGCGTCAAATTGCACATTTGTGCGAATATAGGGCTTTTTTTTTTTTTTTTTTTTAAGATTAAAATGAGTATATAATATAAAATATCTGTGCGTGATATTGTTGTGGAGATGAATAAAAATGAAGAAAAAATATATTGTGTTTTCTACAGTTACTTTAATTTTATTAGTAACATTAGTAACATATTTTAAAAATACAAATACTTATGTTGAAGATAATAGTAATAGTCAAACTAAAATAACTAAAGGTATTTCCATGAATTTGGAACAAAATGCTGGAGCTGGAGATTATAAAACAGTAACCCAGAGTGAGTGGCCAACAGAAGGTTATATTTTTAATGTAGAACTGTCAAGATGTGAAAATGGTTCAATTTTAAAATGGGATGCTACCCAAAAAACAGTAATTGTATCAGGTAATTTAAGTGATAAGTGTTATATCTATTTTGATAAAGAAAAAATAATAACTTTTTATCTAGATGATGTGCTTTTTTCAGTTAGTGAAAATATGACTTGGATTGATTGGATAAAATCTAATTATTCAAATAATTGGCGTTATAAAAATTTGATTTTTACATATGATGAATTTGTTACCATGGGAAAACGAACAAGTTCTTATTATCCAATGGCTTTGGGCAGTGATTATTGTAATAATAAAATTCTAGTGAACGCGACGGAATTAGGAGTACAAAATGAAGCTGTATCAATGGCTAGGTTAGTGACAGCTAAAACTGCCTCCGGATGGGGTTCATCAAATAATACATTTGACATAGGAAGCGATTCACCATATTTGTTGAGTGGCTTTAATTATTTTCCTAAAAGTTCAGGAATAACGTATGGATTTAATGAGTTATCAACAATTATTGATATCAATGATAAAGTTATAGATACATTAAAAAAATCAAATGATGTTTGGCCAAATACAAAATATAATAGCAATTCAGCATTATATGAACCTGCTATAGACCCTAGGTCAGAAGATAATTATTATTATTTTGTTAATGTATATGCGACTTGCCTTTCTCCAGAAACTCTAATTGATGTTGAAGAAATAGATGAAAAAGGAAAGAAGAGAAGAAGACGTAAGAAATTAAAAGATATAAAAGTCGGAGATAAAGTAATATGTATAAATCCATTTACATTAGAATTAGATACAGATATAGTTGTTGAATGTGATGGACAAATGAATAAAAAACATACTTGTTACGATAATTGGTATTTTAGTGATGGAACAATAATAACTACCATACATAGACATAGATTTTATAATGTTGAAAAAAATAAATTTATGTATATGGAAGAGTGGAATATCGGAGAACATGCATTAAATATAAATAATGAAAAAATAGAATATATAAAACATGAACATATTGAAGAAGAAATAAATCATTGTACATTATTTACAGAAAAATACAACAATTACTTTGCCAATGGCTTACTTTCAGGTAACAGAAAAAGTAAAAACATAAAACAAAACAGATAGAAAAACCTCTATCTGTTTTAATATTAATTAAATTCCAAATAATATAAACTATTAAAATTATGGTCTTCTATAACAGTTTCTCCTTTATCAACTTTTCTTAATTCTTCTGTAGTTTTTAAAAAATAAACATGAAATAAATAATCTTTACCATCATTACTAACTGGGTCATCCCAAGTTAAATCTAAATGTAACCATTTACCATCAACTTTAACAGCGTTCCAAATATGTCCTGTTGCAGAATAACTAATTTCTTCTGGTGTAGTAGCAATTTTATAATTATCATAACCCATTTTATTTAAAAATATTGCCATTAAATCTGTATATCCATTACAAGTTGCATATCCTTCAAATAAAGGTCCATAAGCATTATAAGATTTATAATTACTATTACCAGTTAAATTTCTTTCTACATCATACTTAGCATTTTTAATAATATAATCATGAATAGTTTTAATTTTTTCATTATCACTCATATTATCTTTAATTAATTTTTGTAATACTTCATCTGTTTTATTATCAATCTTTTCTATTTCATCCTGTGCATATAAATAAAATATTTTAATATTTACTTCTCCAGAGTCAGAAACACTAGATTTAATATTAGTAAAACTATTAAAAGGATGTACATAATTATTTATATGAGTAAGTATTAGTTCATCTCCACTTATTTTAGAAGTATCTTCTATACAAGTTTTATATTCCTTTGGACAATAAAAAGTAAATTGTTCATAACCATTATCAATCGCAGAATAATAAATATTTAATAAATCCTGAAAAGAGTAGGGAACAAAATCATTAGTTTTTTCAACATACATATAATGTCCATTCTTCTGATATTTATTTCCAGGATTAACCACTATTTTTGGAGTACCTCCAAACAAACTAGCTAATTTATCTGTAATTGGATTAATAAAATAAATCGTTGCACTTACAATAATAAGAGAAATAATTAGGATTATCGTTTTATTCATGTTGCACCACCTTATATATATAATATCAAAAAAAAATATAGTAAACAATCGTTACTACATATTTTTTATTTTTTGTGTCAATCTAGATTTTTCTCTATCAGCAGTATTTTTCTTAATTAAACCTTTGCTAACTGCTTTATCAATATATTTTTGAATATCTTTATTTAATTTATCTGCATTCTCTTTATTTGCAGCAGCAATTTCTTTTTCGCAGTTCTTAATAAGGTTTTGAACACGCATTTTTAGTTCATGATTATTTTCTGTTTTTTTAGCAATAACTTTAACAGCTTTTTTAGAACTTTTAATATTTGGCATAATCCAGCTCCTTCCTTGTTTCTTATTAATTTTAACAAATATTTACACATTTAGCAAGTAATTTTAGCATAAATATGGTAATTTCTTATATTTTTTAGTTATTCTTCATTATCTTTTCTATTATTTACTATAAAAGCTTTAAACATTTCTAACAATAACTTTCTATCTTCTCCACTTAAATCTTTGCTTTCTTTTAAAATATTTTTAATTCTGACTAAATTAACTTTATTAAGTTCACTTTTTAATACAAAACCTGCATTATATAACATTTTGAAAAATAAATTAACAAATCTCTTTATTTCTTCTTTACTAAATTTATCTAAAATATTATTTATTTTTAAATGAAAATTTTTTGAGTAATCTGAAAGTTTAGCAGTAACAAACTTATTATTTTCTATATTCCAAGTATGTAAATCATGTTGAAATATTTGATAAGCATTACTTTTAATAATTTTTTTATCTCCATTTGTATCAAAAATCATACCTACAACACTTTCAAATGGATAATAATTTTTAATCTTTTTCTTAATTTTATCAGTTTTATTAATTACATCTGGTAAAAATCCTGGTCCATCAAAATTAAATACATAATCAACTTGATATCTTTTTAATATATTTTGTTCCATAACTGCACTAATTGCTAGATTACCACCTTTAGAATGTCCACCAACATAAACAACAATATCATTTATTTTAATATTTTCTTTCAAATAATTAATGGCTTCTTCTTGAGCTGGAATAGGATACATATAACCCATTTTAAAATTTTCTTCCCAACCAACAAGTTCATCATCAGTACCTTCAAAAGCAATAAACTTAAAATGCTTAGGAACTTTAACTGTTATGGCTCCAAATTGAGTTTCATGATTAACTATTTTTTTATAACTTACTATAATATTATTTTGATATCTTTTAGATAAAGCCATTTCTCTAAACAATTTTTTATTTTCTTCCATAAATTTATTTTTATCTTTTAAAATAAATCTTTTACTAAACTTATCATATAATTCTTTAATTGTTATTGGTGTATTTATTAATCCCATTAAATCAAGATAGGGAAGAATAGTATAAATTGCAGCATCAACTTCATTAAATTTAACTTCACTAAAATCTTTATTAGCATTATTTTTTACATATTTAATTAAATTACTCAAAATTACCACCTATAAATATTATAAACTAAAAATTATTTAATTTAAAGTATTCCTTTCGACAAATTATATGCAAACTTTATAATATAATGTACTAAAGGTGATTATATGGCAAGATTAAAATTAAGAAATGGTTTTAAAGTTCAAGTATTTAAATTAGTAATAATAATTATTTTAATAATTATATCTTTTGTTCTAACATTTAAATTTTTATATGACAAAATAGACATAGAAGTTGATAATAATACATATCTTGATTTGTTAGTAAAAGATTCTTTTACCAATTATAATTTAAGTGACATAAAAAAGTTATCTTCAACAGAATTTTTATTAAAATACTCTTTTGGTATTGAGAAGGTTAATACTGGAACAAATGTTGATATTATAACACCGGTATTAAAAGAAGAAACAGACAAGAATACTAATAAAAAACCAATAGTTTATATTTTTAATACGCATCAAACAGAAGGATACAATAGTAATTTTTTAGAAACATTTAATATAAATAATACTGTTTATTTAGGAAGTCATATTCTAGGTGAGTATTTAAATGATTTAGGAATATCTTCAGTTGTTGAAGAAAATAGTATAGTTGATGTTTTAAATACTAATGGTTGGAAATATGGTTATAGTTATAAAGCTAGTAGAATTTTATTAGAAAATGCTTATAAAAATAATCCTAGTTTAAACTTTTTTATTGATTTACATCGTGATGCAGCTTCATATGATAGGACTGTTACAGAGATTGATGGTAAAAAATATGCTAAAATCATGTTTGTTGTTGGTTTAGAGCATGATAATTATGAAGAGAATTTAACTTTAGCTAAGACATTAAATGAAAAAATAAAAAAATTAGCTCCTACACTAAGTCGAGGAGTACTTGAAAAAAAAGGCCCTGGTGTAAATGGCATATACAATCAAGATTTTAATAAAAATACCATTCTTATTGAAGTGGGTGGTCAATATAATTACATTGAGGAGGTGAATAATACTCTAAAGATAATAGCAAAAGTTATCTATGAGTATTTAGAAAATGAAGAAGAAAAATAATTGGTTTAAAAAACTTTTAACAATTTCATTTATTATTTTCATGGGTTTATATATTTCTAGTGAAAGTGGTTTTTATGAAGCTAAATTAAGTAATAAAGTCGCTTTAACAGACAAAGCTATTAAAGAGTTTGAAAATGATGTAATTGAAGGTAAAACTGTAGATGTAAATACATATATAAGTAATAAAAACGTTGATTATAGTAATAAATTTACTTCATCTGGTGAAAGACTAAGTGAAGCTGTAACTAAGATTTTAACTGAAGGATTTAGTGGAGCATGGGATGCTATAAAAGTTTTATTTTTCTAAAAAAACTAGATTTACCAATTTAAATCCAGTTTGTCTTTTATTAAATAATATCTTTGTAAAACAGATGGAACAATATTTTCATCATCAATCATTTTTATAAATTCTTCTTTTGAAACAAATTTTACATCACTGACTTCTTCTATTTGTAAAGAAATATCATTTATATCTATATTTTTACTAGAATTATATATATCTACAAATTGATGTTTATAAAGTTGTGTTCCAATAAGTCTAAAGTCATCTTCTTTAAAATTAATCCCAATTTCTTCAGCCATTTCTCTTTGAGCAGTTAAAAGGGACCTTTCACCAGCTTGAATACAACCACCTGGTGTTTCCCATTGTCCGGGATGTGATTTAAGTAAACTTCTTTTTGTCATCAAAATTTTATTATCATTTGTAATCCAAACTTCAACTCCAGTATTAAACTCATTTTCTAACAAAACTTCACCACGGACTTTTTTGTAATTTAAGGGTATTCTATTTTTATCATATACATCAAAATATTCCATTTAAACCTCCCACAAATAATTAAATCGTTTTAGATATATTTTTAATTTCTTCTTCAGATAAACTAGTTATCTTAGCTATTTCTTCAATTGGATAGTTGTTTTTCAATAAATTTATTGTCATTTCACGTTGGGCTTCAATTTTTCCTTTAGCTTCGCCTTCAGCCAAACCTTCGGCAATTCCTTCAGATTTATATATTTTCTTTAATGTATTCTTAGTTAAAATGTCATCTTGTTCTGGTGTAATGTTATATACGAACTTCTTGTCACTGTTTAATGTTTTCAATTTATCAACACTCTCCTTAATGCTAGATATTGCCATCTTTTCAGAATATTTGTCTAATTCTTCTGGGTCTTTTATCCCAATCATCGTTAAAAGTGGTTTTTCTCTAACAATTTTCATGTCCTTATCATACCAAAGTTTTGCAAATTTTTCAACATTGATTTCATAATATCTAAACCTTCGGTCTAGTTCTTTCTTATTTTCTTTGTCATAGAATGTGTAACATGCAATAAGAGGACTTTTACTTGAAGCCTTATAATTTAGAGAAATATGAATAAAATCAGACTCAATGTCATAAGCATCTCCTTCAATAGTATACTGACTACAAAAAGAAAAGTAATAATTTAAATTCCTAATTCTAGTTACTTCATCAAAAGATGAATTCAACTCAACATTAATTTTCCTTCCATCAACTTCCACAATTAAATCTAGTCTTTTACTTCTTTCATGTTTACTTCTAACACCGAGCTCGATTGGGATAAAACCAACAATCCTATCAACTTTTGTATCAAGGCACTCACTAAGAAGTTCCAAAAGTAAACGTTTACTTACCTCATCTGTTCCAACAAACACAGCTTTAAACATTTTATCGATATTAAATGCATAAAATGTTTTAGTTTCTTGCGATATCATAAAAATCGCCTCCTTCATGGCCATTTATTCTAAATGTGATGTCAACAAAAATCAAGAAAAATCGTATGCCAAAAGTCGACAAAATTTGACAAAGCCACGTGTTTTGGTCCCATTCTTAGGGAAATTTTAAATTTAAAATTTCTTAAAATATTTTGGGATTTAATGATTTTTATGATAAAATTTATCTAGAGGTAATATTCATGAGAATAAAAAACGTTAATAAAAATGAATACTTTATAGAAGAAAATGGAGTAAAAATACTTTCTTATATTTTAGCTCAAGATACCTTGTGTATAGGAAGTGGAGATATTTTAATAGATGATAAACTATTTATTAAAATAATTTCATTTTTAAAAGAAAGTGTATTAAAAGATGATATGGTTATTCAGGTTGTTAATAAAGATTTGTTTTCATTGTTTGATAAATATTGTAAAATAATTGATATTCAAGTTGAACGAACATTAAATTATCATGAAGATAATTACGATATAAAAGAAAAATATATTGAAATTGATAATCTTAAGATTAAATACTTTGAAACAGAAAATAGTGCATTTTGTAATTTTATAAAAAATGAAATAAGTGATGATTTAGAAATTTTAAAAGTTATAAATTATTTAAAAAACAAAAATAAATTAAGTTTTATAACTGATGTTCAAAACTTAGATTATCTTCTTTCATTAGGTTTTAAAATAGAATGTAAAGATTATAAGTTGGGTTAAAAACCGACTTTTTTAATGACTTTTTCGTTATTTTTTGATACAATTAAAGAGGTGGAAAGAAATGACGAAGGAAAATATTAGAAATTTTTCAATAATTGCTCATATAGATCATGGAAAAAGTACTCTAGCAGATAGGCTTTTAGAAATCACTGGAGCAGTTTCCAAAAGAGAAATGAAGGACCAAATTCTAGATAATATGGATTTAGAACGCGAAAGAGGAATTACAATTAAATTAAATGCTGTAAAATTAAATTATAAATATAAAGGTGAAGATTATGTCATTAATTTAATTGATACTCCGGGCCATGTCGATTTTTCATATGAAGTATCAAGAAGTCTAGCAGCTTGTGAAGGTGCTATTTTAGTTGTGGATGCAGCCCAAGGTATTGAAGCACAAACTTTAGCTAACCTTTATCTTGCTATGGAACAAGATTTAACAATTATTCCTGTCATTAATAAGATAGATTTACCAAATGCTGATATTCCGAGAGTAAAAAAAGAACTTATAGAAGTATTAGGATTTAATGAAAATGATATAATTTTATGTAGTGCTAAAACTGGTAAAGGCGTTCAAGATATTTTAGATGCTGTAATTGAAAAAATACCAGAACCAAAAATAAATGTCGATAAACCAACTAGAGCCTTAATATTTGACTCATATTTTGACCCTTATCGTGGAGTAGTATTATTAGTTAAGTTAGAAGATGGTAAGATAAAAATCGGTGATACCATAAAAATGATGGCAACAAATAGTACTTTTGAGGTTGTAGAACTAGGAGTACATACCCCAAAAGAAGAAAAATATAACGAACTTAAAAGCGGTGAAGTAGGTTATGTTGCTGCATCAATTAAAGATATAAGTACAGTATCTGTTGGTGATACAATTACAGTTGTAGGTCGTGAAGCAACAGAGCCAATTAAAGGTTATAAAAAAATGAAACCAATGGTATTTTCAGGTATATTTCCAACTGAACCAAATAGATATGAAGAATTAAAAGAAGCTTTAATAAAATTAAAACTAAATGATGCTGCTTTATCTTTTGAACCAGAAACAAGTGAAGCCTTAGGGTTTGGTTTTCGTATTGGTTTTCTAGGGCTTTTACATATGGATGTAATAATTACACGTATTGAAAGAGAATTTAATATTGGTATTATTGCTACCAGCCCAAGTGTAGTTTATGAAGTAACTTTAACAGATGGAACAACAGTAGATGTTGATGCTCCATCCAAAATGCCTGAAAAAACAAAGATAAATTATATAAAAGAACCTTATATATATACTAATATAATAGCACCATCTGAATATATCGGAGCTATAATGGAGCTATGTCAAAATAAACGTGGAATTTATAAAAGTGTAGATTATATCGATGCCACAAGAATTGATGTTCACTACGAAATTCCTTTATCAGAAATAGTATATGATTTTTATGATAGATTAAAAAGTACTACAAAAGGTTATGCTTCATTTGACTATGAACTATGCGGATATAAAGAAAGCAGTTTAGTAAAAATGGATATTTTACTTAATGGTGAAATTGTTGATGCCCTAAGCATTATCATTCACAAAGATTTTGCTTACCAAAAGGGACGTGCAATTGTTAAAAAACTACGTGAACTAATACCAAGACAAATGTTTCAAATACCAATTCAAGCCAGTATTGGTTCCAAGGTAATAGCTAGAGAAAACATCAGTGCCCTAAAGAAAAATGTTTTAGCAAAATGTTATGGTGGAGATGTTTCCAGAAAAAGAAAATTATTAGAAAAACAAAAAGAAGGGAAGAAAAGAATGAAAATGGTCGGAACAGTTGAAGTTCCTCAAGAAGCATTCTTAGCAGTTCTAGGTGATGAATAATGAGTGAAGAAGAAAAAAGTTATATTATAAATCAAGCAGACCTTTACCTTTCAGGTAAATCTTTAAGAGAAATAGCAGAAATAATAGGTAAGTCACATATTACTGTTAGAAATAATCTAACTAATAAATTAAAATATGCTGATGCTTCAAAATATGAAAAAGTTATGGAAAAGATATTGGATAATAAAGAAAAAACAATTGAGGATGAAACTGTAAGATTAAGAGTGTTAGAAGCTTACAGATTATTAGTTGAAGAAGGAAAGACTATTTCTGAAATTGCTACAATTTTAGACAGTACAGAAAATACAATTTACCGTGATTTAACTAAAAGGCTAAAAGAACTTAGTGAAATTGCTCCGAGAGTGGTAACAAAAGATATGGTTAAGTATGTAAATGAAACTTTAAAAGTTCATAGTTTAAGTATTTTTCCCAGTTTTTCTGCAAAACTTGAAGAAGAAAAGCGAAAGAATTTTGTATCTCAATTATATCAAATGTTTCCAACTAGACAAAAAAGAATTAATTTTTTAACAAATTGTATTCTAACTTTTGGTTTAAGATTAGAAACTTTATCACATTTATTAGGTAAAGATGTTGAAATTTTAGCTAAAGAAATAGAATCTGGTAATCAACTTTATTCATACATATCAAATGTATTTAAACATGGTATGAAACATCAACAAGAAGCAGTTATGGAGTTTGAAAGCTTTTTTGAAAGATTAAAAGTAGCCTCTCTTACAAAAGATAAAAATAAAATAACTATAGTTTTAGAAAAAATATCTGATAAAGAAGCTAAAAAAATCGCTAAAAAAGATTTAAGTAAACTTCAAATCTTAACAGATGAAGAAATTTTAACTATTCTAAAATATCAAATTAAATATATGTTAAGTGCTATGCAAATTGAAACAATATTTCATATTGAAAACAGTAATTATGCCAGAAGAGTAAGAAAATTACAAGAAAAATATCCAAAACTAGTATCAGATTTTGATTATTTATCAGACTTTTATTATATGAATAGTCGTAAAAATCAAGAAAGAAGGTAGATTATGAACACTAAATATCTATATTTAATGTTTCCAAATGTCGAAAAAAGAAGAAAGTTTATAATAAATTGTTCATTAACATTTGGATTAAGGTTAGAAACTTTGGCTGATATTTTAGGTGAAAATAAAGAAAAAATCTATGGTGAATTATTATATGCTACAGACTATATGTACAGTTCTTTATTAACTTTATTTGAACTAGGAATGAACGTACAAGAAGATGCTAAAAAAGAATTTATAGAATTTTTTAATGAGTTAGTAGAAGCTAATAAGAAAAAAGATAAAGAAAAAATAATTGAATTACTCAATGTTATTAGTGATAAAGATGCAATGAGCGTAATTAAAAAAAGAAAAAATGGTGTAAATAGATTAAGTGAAGAAGATGTTTTAATTATTTTAAAATACCAATTAAAATATTTACTAAGTACTTCCAAAATTGAAAAAATATTTCAAGTTCATCATTCATCTTACATTCCTAGAGTTCAAAGTTTAAGAGAAAAATATCCAGTTTTAGTTTCTCAATATGAAGCTTTAACAGAAATTAATTATAAAAATTATTTACAAAAAGGAGGAAGATAATATGAATATTAAATATTTATATCTAATGTTTCCAACTAAAGAAAAAAGAAATATATTTTTAAGTCAATGTATTTTGACTTTTGGTCTTAACCTTGATGCTATAAGTATGTTAACTGGCTTTGATAAAGAAACATTATATAATGAACTAATTTATAGAGGTACAAAATATTATGAATCTGTTCAAAGAGTTTTTAAAAATGGTATGAAAAGACAAGATATAGCTATAAATGATTTTTTAGATTTTTATAATAGATTATGTCAAGCATATGAAGCTAAAGATAGAGAAGCAATTTCTATCATTTTACATGAATTATCTGATAAAAAAGCTATTAACCTTGCTAAAAGACCAGCAACAATAAAAACTTTAACCGATGAACAAATTTTAGTTATTTTAAAATATCAAATTAAATATATGTTGTCAGTTACTCAAACAGCAGATATTTTTAAATTAGATAGACATGGATATGCTAAAAGAGTAAGAAAGCTTGAAGATGATTATACTAATTTAGTTTCCGACTTTAATTATATATCAGACTTTTACTACAATAGTAATAGTCATAAAAGTCGCGGGGTATAAAAATGGCTTCTTCAATTTATATTCATATTCCGTTTTGTAAAAATATTTGTTCCTACTGTGATTTTTGTAAGTTTATATATAATGAAAAATGGGCATATGCGTACTTAAAAGCTCTGAAAAATGAAATAAACGATAGATACATGGGAGAAGAAATTAAAACTATTTATATCGGGGGAGGAACTCCAAGTGCTTTAAGTATAGATGAAATAAAAAGTCTTCTTAATATGCTCGATACAATTAATAAAAATTATTTAGAAGAATTTACTTTTGAATGTAATTTAGAGGATATAAATGAAGAATTGTTATTATTATTAAAAAGTTATAGGGTAAATAGATTAAGCATTGGTATAGAATCATTTGATAAAGAAAAATTAAAATTTATGGAAAGAAATGCTGATTTTAATGATGCTTTAGAAAAAATTACTTTGTGTAGAAAATTAGGTTTTGATAACATTAATTTAGATTTAATGTATGCTATACCTGGTGAAACTTTAAAAGCATTAAAAAAAGATTTATCTTTATTTTTAAAACTAAATCCCAATCATATTAGTACTTATAGTTTAATATTAGAAAGCCATACAAAAGCATATGTAAATGGTGTTAGTGAAATAGAAGAAGAATTAGATTATGAGATGTATAAATACATTACTGAAAAATTAAGTAATGCCCATCATTATGAGATAAGTAATTTTGCTATTCATGGTTATGAAAGTAAGCATAATTTAGTTTACTGGAATAATGAAGAATATTACGGTTTTGGTCTTGGTGCCAGTGGATATATTGATAAAATAAGGTATACAAATACAAAAAATTTAAAAGATTATTTACTAGGTAACTGGGTCAAAGAAAAGGAAATAATCGGTGAAAAAGAAAAAATGGATTATGAAATAATGTTAGGTTTAAGAAAGTTTGATGGAATTAATTTAGAAAATTTCAAAAAAAAGTTTGGAATTGAGCTAGAAAAAGCTTATAATATAGAACCACTTTTAAAAAGTAAAGAATTAATTAAGAAAAAAGGAAACCTTTATATTAATCCAATTTATATTTATGTTTCAAATGAGATACTTTTAAAAATAATTTAGAAATTTTTGAGCACACTATTTATGGGTGAAATAGTGTGCTTTTAGATTTAAAGATATTAAATGGTGACATGCCATTAAAATTTGATAAATATGTTAATAATTATACGGTAGAGATTGCTGAAGATGTAACTAAATTAGAAATAGATTATAAATGTAATGAGGGAGATTTAGTTAATATATTAAATAATGATAATTTAGATTATGGACTAAATTATGTGTTTATAGAAGTAACAAGTAATAATAAAAAAAATATGTATAGTTTGGAAATTTATAAGAAAAAAATTAATACTGTTTTTGCTGAAATAGATACAACCAAAAATACTCAGTCTGAGCACCAAAATTTTGAAATTAGCCCATTTGTCATTATTTTTGTAAACTTAATTGTCATTTTATTTACATTTTGGTTAATTTTTCACAAAAAAAAAATTAGGTGATTTTGCCCTGTGTTTACGGGCTTTTTTTATGCTTTAAAAAAATTTTTTTCGAAAACTTTCAAAAAAAGTGCAAAAATTTGACCCTTTTAGGAAATATATATATACGAAGGGAGAAATTAGAATGAAAGTAGTACGTCAACGAGATGAAAAAGATTGTGGAGTATGTTGCCTAGCATCAATTATTAAACACTATAAAGGAAATGTACCTTTAGAAAAAATAAGGTTAGATGCTAAAACCACAGTTGAAGGTACAACTGCCTTGAATTTAATCTTAGCAAGTACCAAATATGGGTTTGAAGCAACTGGAGTAAAACTAAATAGCGTTAAAGATATCAAACAATTTCCAGCGATAGCACACATGAATTTAAAAAAAGGATATTCTCATTATGTAGTTATTGAAAAAATCACTAAAGACAAAATTATCATAATGGACCCAGCGAAAGGTAAGGTGGTAAAAAAGATAAATGAATTCATGGAAGAATGGAGTAAAGTAATAATATTGTTTTATCCAAAAAGAAAAATAATTGTTTTAAAAAATAAAATAACTATTTTTAAAATATTTAAATCCATTTTAAAATCTGAGAAAAAGTTGGTAAAAATAATTATTTTGACAAGCATTTTACTCATGTTCTTAACCATATCACTTGGTTACTATTTTCAAGTATTGTTCTCTTTTATAGGAGGGGCATACACATTCCAATACTTAAAAGTAATTGTTATGATATTTTTATTGTTCACTATCTTAAAAATAAGTCTTTCTTATTATAGAACATACTTAGAAAATCATTTGAATAAAAATATTGACTGTCTACTTAATAGTGACTTTCTCACTCATTTATATAATCTTCCTTTAAGGGTTATAAACTCAAGAAACGCGGGAGAAATTGTATCTCGAGTAAATGATTTAAAAAGTGTTAAAAATATTATCACTGAAATATTTATTACTTCAACACTTGATTTAATACTAGTGTTTATAACCATACCACTATTAATTAATATAAGTAAAAATTTGTTTTTCATACTTTTTTTGATGTTGCTTATTTATTTATTAGTGGGCATAGTATTTAGCAAAATTATTTTTAAGAAAGCATATGAAAATATTTCTTATGAATCAGAATTTAACAACAATTTAATCGAAGATGTTAAAATGTTTAATAGTATCAAGAACTTAAACATTATCACTCATGCTTTAAAAAAAATTGAAAAAAATTTAACAACTTACCTATACAATAACTACTTATTTAATATCATTTTAAATAAAGAAAAAACTTTTAAAAGTATTGTTTATGAAATGGGTTTCTTTATAATAAATACTTATGGACTTTATCTAGTTTATATGAACAAATTAGAGTTAATAAATATAATTACATTTAATACTCTATTGTCATTATTTGTTGATCCCCTAAAAAATATAATAGATAGCATTCCAAAGTATAGTTATATGAAAGCAACAATTTCTAAAATAAATGACTTTTTAAGTTTGGATGTCGAAAAACTAGGCAAGAGTGAAGAATTAGACAACCATGAAATAAATATTAAACATTTATCATATTCTTACAACAAATATGAAAAAACAATTAATGATTTTAACATATCTATACCTGAAGGCAGTTTCTATTTACTAAAAGGTCCATCAGGTTGTGGTAAATCAACAGTATGTAATATTTTAAATAAATATATTGATGATTATGATGGATGTATTACTTTAGGAAATATCGATATAAAAGATTTAAATATAGAAACTATTAGAAATAATATAATTTATATTAATCAAGAAGAAAATATTACATCAGGAACTATCAAAGAAAATATTGTTTTAGGAAAAGAAGTAAGTGAAAACGATTTTCAACGTATTTGTAAATTATGTAAGATAGATGAGATTGTTAAGAAAAGGCCACTACGTTATAATACTTTTATTTCGCCGGATGAAAAAAATATCTCTGGTGGTGAGAAACAAAGAATTATTTTAGCTAGGGCATTACTTAATAATTTTAATGTTTTGTTGTTGGATGAAGCTTTAAGTGAAGTTGACTTAGAGTTAGAGCTAAATATTATAAATAACATAAAAAAATATTTCAAAAATAAAACTATTCTTTATATTTCACATAAGAAATATCCAAAAATATTTGATAAAGTTGTTACTTTAGAAAGGAAATTATGTCATACTTAGATTTATTAAATATAAAATACAAATTTAGATTATTCATTATTTTTATTGCTATATTTCTTATTAGTTTACTTATCTATATTTTAAATTTAAAAATGTATGATGAGATAGAAACTTACGGTTATGTTCTTGATAAACAAATTATAACAAGGCTAAATATCGATACCCCTGATATGATAAATAACATAAGATACGTAGTTATAGGTAGTAAGAGATATAAAACCACCATAGATAAAGTCGGAGAATTTTCTATAGATAAAGATAATTTAGTAAATTATCAAGATGTATATTTACAAGTAGAAAGTAATTTAAAAGAAAATCAAGTATTTAAGATGAAAGTTTTATATGATGAAGAAAAAGTATGGGAAAAACTTAAAAAAATAATATTATAAGGAGGAAAAATGGAAGTATTAAGTTTTGAAAAATTAGATAGTATTAATGGAGGAGGAAAAAATTTATGGTATCTTTTAGGCGCTGGATTGTCTTTCTTTCTAGGACTTTTTTCTGGATTGGTTAATCCTGTGAAATGTAATTAGGAAGGAGGAAAAAACATGTATTTAGAAAAACGTGAATTAGATCAAGTAGTAGGTGGAGCATCAGCATCATTTTTTAATTCGGTTGCAAGAATTTTAAGAACCGCTTATGATATTGGTTATAGTATTGGTTCATCTTTACGAAGATTATTTTCTAGAAATCTATGCAAAATATAAAAAGGCTTAAGCCTTTTTGGTACAGAATAATGAAAAAAAGTAATAAAAAAGCTTATTTTTTGCGAAAAAATGTTGATAAAGGTAAAATCAGATGTTATAATATGTATTGATAAACGAGAAGGGAGGGAATGAATTTGACAAAAGTAGTTGTGCAAAACGGGAATGTTGATTTAGCATTAAAAAAGTTTAAAGCAAAAGTTGCAAGAAGTGGAGTCCCTTCTGAAATAAAAAAAAGAAAACACTATGAAAAACCGGGCGTTAAAAGAAGAAATGAAATTAAAGAAGGAATTAAAAACTCACATAAAAGAAATCGAGGCTAATAATGTACGAAAAAATTAATGAAGATTTAAAAAATGCAATGAAAGAAAAAGATACATTTAAGTTATCAGTACTTAGAATGTTAAAAAGTGCATTACAACTTGAACAAATAGCTAAAAAACATGAACTAGATGACAATGAAGTAGCTGCAGTATTAAAAAAACAAGTTAAAGTTCGTAAAGACTCACTTGAAGAATACAAAAAATATGATAAAGCAGAACTTGTTGAATCTTTAGAAAAAGAAATAGCTATTTTGGATGTTTATTTACCAGAAGAAATGAATAAAGAAGATATCACAAAAGTTGTTGAAGATGCAATTAATGAAGTTAAACCAACAAGTATGAAAGACATGGGACTTGTTATGAAAAAAGTTAATGAACTACTTGTAGGTAAAAATGCAGATATGTCTTTAGTTAGTAAATTAGTTAAAGAACAAATTATGTCAAATTAAAACAACACGAAAAAAGTGTTGCTTTTTTTGATTTATATGAAAAAATACAAAATTTCACATATTTACCATAGAAAAAAGTTCTTAAATTTGGTAAAATATATACGGAAGTGATATCATGTTAGAAATTGGAATTAATTATAAAGAATATTTAACCAAGTTAAAAAAAGAAGAATTAGTAAAAATAATCACAATTTACAATAAGCTATGTGATATTTTTGAATGTGAAAAAATCTCTGATACAAAATCTAAAAAAGATATATTAATTAATAATATAGTAAATGTTAAAGATAATTATTTAAAATATATAATTATGTCATTAGATTTAAAAGATTATGAAGATTTAAAGAAAATTTTAAAGAAGAATGATACAAAAACATTAAATGAACATAAAGAATTAATAAATTATTTAAAAGATTGTTTTATTATATTTCAAAATGATAATTTAGAAGTTCCAAATGATTTAGACTTCAAAAACTGTTTTAAAAATAAAGAAATACAAAATTATGTAAAAAAATGGAATAGAATTTATGATTTAGCTAATGGAGTAATAATTGCATATGGTGTTGTAAGTAAAGAATATTTTTCTTTTATAACTAGTGGAACTGAAGATAAAGAAATAGTTATTCCTAAACTAGACTTTTATTATAAAAAAGATTATAAGATTGAAGAAAAAATGCTTGTTAGTATTAAACTAAGTAGTAAAAAAAGAATAAATAAATATTTTAAAGATAGTAATTATAAACAATTTACCAATAAAGTTTACGTAGAAATGGGAAAAAATATTTATCACCATAATATTAAAGCTTATAAAAAATTAATTAAAACATTAAAAAACTTTTATGTATTTAAAAATAAAGATATAAAGTTTATTGATGATAATATAGTAATACCATATTTATACAATTCATTAAATGAAGAAGAAATTGCTTACAAAAACCTTGAAGAAACAATAGTTAGTTTATTTGAATTTAAAGGTGAAAAGTTAAAAAATAAGATGTTACAAGAAATATCTAAAATAAGAGATGAATTTCCATTATGGGAATATCGTGGATTTACTAAAACGGAGGTAAGTAAATGAAGAAAAATGGTTATACAGTAGTGGAACTTGCAATAGTCCTTGGGGTATTCAGTGCATGTTATTTTGTAGCAACATGGATTATATCTGGTAAGTTAAATGTTAATTATGAAGAAGAAATGTATAAAGAAAGAATTGCAAGTATTGAGTTGGGAGCATTTTATTATGCAAAGTCTAGTGAAAATTTATTTAAAGAAGAAAATACAGTTTATGTTACAGTGGAAGATTTAGCAAAAAATAATGTTGTTAGAAGTAATAATGGAACAGTAATTGACCCTAGAGATGAAGAAAGTTCTATGAATAATATTAAAGTTAAAATAACTAATGAAAATGATGAAATTACAGCAAAAGTCTTGAGTTAATAAAATAATGTGTCAAATTTGCGTCAAATTTTTATGATTTTCTTGCAATAATTTTATAAAATGCGTATTATAAGTAATGAAAAGGGAGTGTATATCATGTTATATCCATCAATAGATAAACTACTAAATATAGTAGATTCTAAGTACAAATTGGTTCATGTAGCATCAATCAGAAGTAAGCAAATGCTTGAAAATAATCACTATCAAATGAAGGAATGTGATTATAAAAACAAGAAGAGTTTAGGGCGTGCGCTTGAAGAAGTTGAAGCTGGATTGATAAAAATTATTGAAGAACCGCAAAAATAGCTTGATTATTTTATCGATGTATGATAAAATAATTTTGTTCCTGGGGAATTAGCTCAGTTGGCTAGAGCACCACGCTTGCACCGTGGGGGTCGCGGGTTCGAGTCCCACATTCTCCACCAAATGGAATTTAAAGTCTGTATTTACAGGCTTTTTTATTTTGTCAAACACTCTTTGAAACACACTTTTTTAAAACTATTTTGATATTCATAATAAATTTGATATAATATTTTTGCAGGTGATTTTATATGCCAAAAAAGAAACTAGATATAATATATGAAGACAAATATTTAATTATTATTAACAAACCCAGTGGTATTTTAACAATATCTAGAGATAATAGAAATGATAAAAATTTATATGATGAAGTTAAAGAATATGTAAAAAAACAAAATCCTAAAAACAAAATATTTATAGTTCATAGATTAGATAAAGACACATCTGGTTTAATAATCTTTGCTAAAAATGAAAAAGTAAAAAGCATTTTGCAAACAAATTGGACAAAAGTTAAAAGATATTACTATGCAGTAGTAAATGGAATAGTTAAAGAAAATAATCATTTAGAAAACTATTTGTTAGAAACAAAAACTCATGATGTTATAATAACTAAAGATAAGAAAAAAGGAATATTAGCAATAACAAATTTTGAAGTCATGGAATATAATAAAAAATACACTTTATTAAATATTGAAATTAAAACAGGTAGAAAAAATCAAATTAGAGTTCAACTTGCAAATATTAAGCATCCAATAGTGGGAGATAAAAAGTATGGTAATAAAGAAAGAATGCCTTTATGTTTGCAAGCTTATAGATTAGAGTTTTTACATCCAATTACTAATAAAAACATAGAAATTGAAATAAAATTACCTAAAAAATTAGAAAATTTAATAAAATAGGGTTGCATTAAAATTTTTAAAGTGCTATAATTGACCCAATCAGTGATGAAGGAATTTACGACTCTGGAGCTGAACCGTTAAATCGCGTTAAGATAAATTAAGTTAAATAAAGGATGGTACCGTGCAAATTGCACTCCTTGGGGTATCATTCTTTTTATTTTTGGAGGGAGATATTATGACATTATTTGAAGAACTAAAATGGAGAGGATTAGTAAATGATATAACTAGTCCAGATGTTGAAGAAGCCATTAACAAAGGAGGCTTAAAGTTTTATATAGGTGTTGACCCAACTGGAGATTCACTACATATTGGGCATTACTGTACTGTAATTGCTACATCAAAAAGATTAATGGAAGGTGGACATACCCCAATAATCATTGCGGGAGGAGGAACAGGACTAATCGGAGACCCTAAACCAAATGTTGAAAGACCAATGATTAGTAAAGAAGCTGTTGCCCACAATATAAAATGCATTCAAAATCAAATTAGTACTATCCTTGGGGGAAAAATTGAAATTGTTAATAATGCAGATTGGCTATGTGAAATGAAAGCAATCGATTATCTTAGAGATTATGGTAAATTCTTTAATATTAATTACATGCTTGCCAAAGACACAGTAAAAAGGAGATTAGATATTGGTATTACGTATACTGAATTTTCATACATGTTACTTCAATCAATTGACTTCTTAAAGTTATATGAAGAACACGGAGTAACAATGCAAGTTGGAGGACAAGACCAATGGGGAAATATCACATCAGGACTAGAACTTATAAGGAAAGTTCATGGTGCAGATGTAAAATGTTATGGATTTACAGTACCTCTAGTAACTAGAAGTGATGGTTCTAAATTTGGTAAAAGTGAATCTGGTGAAGCATTATGGTTAGATATTAACAAAACTAGTTCATATGAGTTATACCAATACTTCATTAATGCAGAAGATGATAAAGTTATTGAATACTTAAAGAAATTAACATTCTTAACTAAAGAAGAAATAGAAGAACTAGAAAAAAGCTTAAATGAACATCCAGAAGAAAGAAAAGCTCAAAAAGCATTAGCAAAAGAAATAATTACATTCTTACATGGAGAAGAAGAATACAAAAAAGCTTTACACATTTCTGAATCATTATTTTCTGATAAAATATGGGAATTAACAGCAGATGAAATAATTGAAAGTATCAAAGATGTACCTAGATTTGATGTTAAAGATAACACTTTACTAATAGACTTATTAGTGGATAACAAAATTGTTTCAAGTAAAAGAGAAGCCAGAGAAATGATTACAACTGGAGCAATAAGTATCAATAATCAAAAATCAACTGATTTAGAAAAAGTTGTTACAACAAAAGATGCTATTGAAGGCAAAGTTTTACTAATTAAAAAAGGTAAAAAGAATTATTTTATGGGACTTATGTAATAAGTCTTTTTCTTTTTAAAAAAATTTGCTATAATTAACTTAAGGAAGGTAGGAATAAGACAAATAGAAAGAAAAAAGCTAGTGCCTTTTTACAACAGGACTAGCTCCGACTAACCAATCAATAGATATTTTATACTCTTTAGCAATTTGATACAAAAATGCTGTAAGAATTAAAGTATTACCTTTTTCGTAAGCACAAATTGTGGATGGAGAAGTATTAAGGATATTTGCTAAGTCTTTTTGTTTAATATTGTATAAAGACCTAACATAAATAATTCTTTTTCCTATTTCCTTTTTATTTAGAGTAACAAATTTATAAAAAATATCTTTCTTTTTGGATAGCCCAGTTAAGTAATCTAAACTAACATTATAGTACTTTGCTAAAGTAACTAAATGTTTTAAAGGGATAATTTTTTTTCCTTTCTCCCATTCGGCATATGTTTGTTGACGAACACCGAGAATTTCCCCGATATCCCTTTGAGTTAGATTATTATATTCTCTTAACTCAAATAATTTGTCGTTTTCCATTAATTTCACTCACCAGTTTAATTTTCCCATTAAAAAGACAAATATGCATATTTTTACAGACAAATACGAAAATATTTGGTATAATTTAAATAGAAAGAGTGTGATTAGATGAAAGAATACTTAGATTTAAGCCATACACTTGCAAAAAAACAAATGCAAGAAAAGATTGCTCTAGAGTTGGTTTATGAATTTTTAATATTAGATAATAAAACTATGGACATTATAAAAATAGAAGATGTAAATATTTTTACAGATCAAGAATACATGGATTTAGTTGATAGTGCTATAAAAAGTATAAATACTAAAACAAATTTAAATTTAGTAAGAAAGGGTAAAAAAATTATTTTGGGTAAAAGTAATTAGTTAAAAAGTTTAACTTTCATAAATTAATTATGAGAGGAGAGAGTTATGTATCCAAATTATTACCAAAATACAAACCGAGGATTTGTTGTGCCATTTTTGCTAGGAGGTTTAGCAGGAGGAGCAGCAGTTGGTTTAAGTAGACCAAGACCAATTTATAATGTGGCTCCACAAGGAGGAAATATGCCATATACACCTGGAGTTCCATATTACAATAGTTCATATAGTTACTATCAACCAATCCCTAGAGTATATTATTATTAAACCATACTTCGATATGGTTTTTCATTTGCAAAAACTATGCTTAAGAAAAGAAAATAAATAATTAAAGTTGAACCGCCATAACTTAAAAAAGGTAGTGGAATACCAATAATAGGAACAAGGCCAATGTTCATTCCTATATTAATTATTTGTCCAAATATAAAAATACTTGTAAAAGATATTAAGATATATTTTATAGTATTTTTTTTCATATGACAAATTTTATTAATTAAAAATATATCCATAAAAAGATAACATATAAGAATTAAAAATCCTGTAAAGTAACCAAAATTACTTATAGTAAATGCAAATACAAAATCTGTCGGAGCTTCTGGAATATAAATTGAAACATTACCCAAGCCAGTTCCAAATAATGATGAAGACCCCATGGCAATCAAAGCATTTTCAAGTTGATAACTACTCATAGTTTTAAAAGTGATAAGTCTTTCAACTCTATAAAAGAAACTAGTACCAATTAAACTAATTAATATATCTTTATTAAATAAATAAAGAGTTATAAAAGCACCAATACCAATACCTAATAAAGAAAATAAAATAACAAACCAAAATTTATGAACTTTACTAAAAAGAATAATCATAAAAGCTTCAATAAGAAAAAATATAATGGCTCCGCTATCGGGTTCTAGAAAAACTAAAATTGAAGGTATTAGTGTTACCAAAATAACTTTTAATATAAATATTGTTTCTGATTTTACTCCGGTATTATTAAAAGAAACAGCCATTTTACTAAGCATTATAGCAAGACTTAATTTAGCAAGTTCACTTGGTTGAAAAGAAAACCCTTTAATATTAATCCAAGCTCTTGCACCATTAATAACCTTACCAAAAAGTAAAACATATAAAAGTAATAGTAAAGAAATAATATATAAAACATTTGCATATTTAAATATTGTTTTATTATTAATTCTTTTAAATAAAATAAATATTATAAAACCTAAAAAATACCAAATTATTTGTTTTACTAAATTATTATTATATAAACTACTTAAATATTTAGCATTATACATATCTAAAAAACTAATAATCATAATTATTAGTAACGGAATAAAGAAAAGTAATTTATTATCTAAAATCTTCTTCATAAAAATAGTATGTGTATTTTTTTCCTATTTATCATAAAATATACTAGAGGTGTGAAAATGAACAAATTACCTAATGTGTTTGCAAGTCCCATAAACAAAAAATTAAATAATTATCAAGATTTATATCGTAGTGATAGAGCTGTAAAAAGTTATAATCCTAAAGATATAAATAAAAAGATTAATGAAATATTTGGTTCACTAAATCATGTTTATAAAAGTAGGGTAAGAATTACTATGGATGATGGTATTCATGAAGAAGAAATCGTAGGTAAAACAAATATTAATTTACTAACAATTGATAATAAATTAATTAAAATCACTGATATTCTTGATATTGAAAAGCTTTAAAAAAAAGTATATCTTAGAGAATTTCTTCGATATACTTTTTTAATTGTTTAGCATTTTTATCAAATATAATTTTTAATTGGTTATCAATTTCTACAATTCCTTTAGCACCAAGTTTTTGAATTCCATCTTTATTAGCTAAACTAACATCTTTTAAGATAACTTTAAGTCTTGACATATTACACTCAGCATTAATAATATTATCTTTACCACCTAAATAAGTTATAAGTTTATTAGCTTCAGCTTTAAAATCTCTTTTAGATAATTTTACAATTACTAATGATATTATAATTAAGATAACTGCAATAATAATATATTCAATCCATGTTTTCAAAATAATCACCTAACTAATTATACTATATTTTTTAAAAAAGTAAAAGTAAAAAGCATACACTAATTTGAAATATTTTCATAAATTAATAATGAAAGTACATGAAAGGGTGAAAGTTTATGAATAGAGAAAGTAAATCATCAGAAGGAAACTGCATAAATGAAATACTATGTGTCATTTTAGTGTTACAAGAAAATGCATGTCCAGATAATTGCTTACAAACTTGTGATAGACCAGTTTTAGGTGGCGGTACTAATTGCTTAATATGTAATACTAGACCAGTAATGCTTTATACTTGTGGTGGAAATGGTACTCCATGGAGCATGCCAATCACTAAAGATTCAACAGCTACTTGTACAGGTTCTTCAGCTACATGTTCTAATGTATTTAGAGTAGAAAAGATTGAAGGAAACTGCTGTACATTTAGAGTTCTTGCTGACAACACTGATGAAACTAGTGTTTATCCATATGTTGCTACAAATGTATTCTTTACAATGGATTGCGATTGCTTATGTTGTATTAGATGTCTATCAGACACATATGTTGATTGTCTTTGCTAATTAAAGAAAACTAAAAAAGCACTTCGTGTGCTTTTTATTTTGTTGTTGAACTATTTGCACTTGCAATAGATGCTAAGGCATTTTGAAGATAATTTGAATATTGTTTCTTAATTTCATCATCTTGAATTTCCATACCATATTCTTTACGATAATGTTGTAATGCATTAAGTCCAACACTATTTTGATTTTTAGAAATATATTTTTCTGCTAAAGTTTCAACAATTTTATCTTTTAAATTTTCTAAAGTATCTTTTTCATAAGATTTAACTTTTAGAATAACATGATATCCAAGTTCAGTAGTTATAACACTAGTTGAATATTCACCATCTTTAAGTTTTTTTGCAGCATTTAACAATTCATCATATTTACTATCTAAGTCACCAAAGTTAACTTTACCTAGAGCACCACCTTTATCTTTAGTGGCATCATCTTTAGAATATTCTTTAGCAAGTTTAGTAAATGCTTCAGTAATATCTTCTTTATTTTTCTTAGCAGTATTTAATTTTTCAATTATTTCATTAACTGTTTTCTTAGCTGCTTCTTCAGCTTTTTTCTTTTCATCAGTTGTTGCCCCATCTTTAACATCAGAAGTAATTAAAATATGATTAATTTCCATATCTCCAATAGCTTCATCTTTGTAATATGCTTCAATTTCTTTATCAGTTATTTTTGTTTTAGCATATTCTTCAATAGCATGACTTTGTAAATTAGCTAAATATAAATAATTTTGATAAGCATCAATTGTTTGATAATTTGTTCGGCTTTGTAAAGCTGCTAACAACTTATCTTTTCCACCATATTGTTCAATAAATGCATCAATATAAGCTTGGGCATTTTTAGTTGCTGTATCTTTATAATCTTTAAATTCAGTTTCACAAATATATGTATCAATCATAGTAATTAAGGTATTAAGTCCCATTTCATCTTTTAATTTACTATAAAAATCATCTACACTAATTTTATCACCATTTTTAAAACTTACGATAGCTTCCTTTCCATTGTCTAACTTTGGTACTTTGCCACAACCACTAGCAAGTAACATTATTGCACATAACGCAAATATTTTTTTCTTCATTTTTATCTCTCCTCTTTAGGTATTATAACAATTATTTTCTTAATTTACAACGCTTTTAAGTATTTTTTGCCCTCACACAATAAAAAATATACCATAAAATACTAGTGAAAAGACAAAATAAAGGAGGAAAGTTTTATGAGTCACTGTGGAAATGGCCTTGGAGCTGCTATAATTTTAGTACTATTCATTCTTTTAATCATCATAGTAGGGGCTTTCATTTAAATTTTTAAATATATAAGGAGGTTAAACAATGAGTTGTTGTAAAAAAGATTGCGACAATACCGGAGGAAACAATTTTACAGCTAGCTATGCATTTATAGTTTTAATACTATTTATCTTACTTGCTATAATCTGGGGTGGAGCATTCTATTAAAAGAGGGAAACCTCTTTTTTTTGGGAAAATTTTATGTTATACTTTTAATATGTAGGTGATTGCCATGAAAAATAAATATAATATGACAAAAGAAGATAATATTTTTTTTGCTAAACGAAAATTAATAGACAATTTATATAAAAGTGCAAATTTAGAAGGTATTGCTATTACTTTTGCAGATACTGTAGCATTTGTAAATAATGTAAACACCGGTAATATTTCTATTAATGATATGCTTAAATTAAAAGGATTAAAAGATGCTTGGGAATTTGTTCTTAATACCATAGATGAAGATCTCACAATTAATTATATAAAGAAAATTCATTTTGAAATTTGCAAAGGACAAGGCATTGAACCACTTGGTGAATTTAGAGATAAAGGCGTTGGTATAACAGGAACCTCTTATAGACCAAAAATACCTAGCGAATGCAATTATGATGCTGAACTAAACGATATTATGAATATAGATAATGCATTAGATAGATGTATAACATTGTATTTGTGGATACAAAGAAGTCAAATGTTTTTAGATGGAAATAAAAGAGTGGCAAATTTAGTAGCTAATAAAGAAATGATTAGAAATGGCATGGGTATTATAGCAGTTCCTGTTGAAAAGATTGGAAAATATTTTACAGAATTAATAAAGTTTTATGAAACAAATGATTATACTGACATCAAAAAATGGATATATGAAAATTGCATAGATGGAGTAGATTAAAATGAGCAAGAAAGAAATGTATGCAGTAAAATGTGAAATTGAAGTAGCAAGATTTATTCGACCATTAGCAATAATGATGAACTAGAAACTTATAAAATTATTCATGACGAACTTTTAAATTTATTTCATGTTACAATTAAGTTACAAAAACTATTAAATATATGGAGATGATGAAAATGGCAAAATATGTACAATTCGACTTTGGAATGGACGAGCCAATTTATTATGAGGTAGAAAACTTTGGATTAGAAAACATCAAAAAATTGACATCTTATAAAGAAAATTGGTTGAGAATGTCTTTTTTAGAAGGCGAAGCAAGAACATTTGACGGAAAATTGTTAGATATTTATCCATCACAATTAATAAAGCAAGTTTACTATGGTAAAAAACTTAGCTATGCAAAAGTAAAACAAATGATAGGAAATGATTTGCGTTACAAAGATTTGCTTTGGCAAATGAACAAAAATTGTAAAGACAGTTTTAAATCATTAAAGTTAAGTTTTACTGATGATAAAGATTATGAAAAACAATTTACAATCTATGAGGAAAATTTTTATAAGACTAATTATTGTTTATTTACTTTACCAAATAATTTTTCCACTTACAAATTAAATGACAATATAACAATGACTATTGAAGAATTTGATCCTAGTATTAAATTGGATTATAACGATATTTTAAATAATATAGAAATTAACTCTCATATAGGCGAAGAATATCTAAATAAAAATCAACATCTTTTAAAATTGTTTAAAGTTTTTTTTGAAATGTTATTAAAGGTTTGTAAAAATTGTTCAGAAACTACAACAAAATCTATATTTAGTGTTTGTCAATTTCATTTTGAAAACATAGAAAGTTTACAAACAGTTGATGAAATTGATTTTTTTTTAGAGATTGCCGATTATGTATATCAATTTTCAAGGTATAATAAAGAACTTTTTAATCAATACAGAAATTATGTTAACGAACAATATAACGAATTCATCCTTTAATTTAAAATATTATTGCGTCATTAATAATTTTAACACTCTATTTTTTTACAAAAAACGATTCAACCTAATAAAGGAAAAAACATGAATACCTAGAAGTATAACGACCACTAGACGTAAATTTGTAGATAGTAATAATTAATAACTAAATCAATTAAGACTTATTGGACCATTAGAAATAATGAATGAACTAGAAACAGATATAAATTGAATTGTATTGATATTTCTATAAATTTTGTGTATAATAACAATGTAAGGTTACCCAAAAGTGGGCAATACCTACATTGTTTTGTGACACTACACCGGTATGGTTAGTGTCTTTTTCCTATATTAATTTTAAAATAATAACTAATAATAAGATTATAATTACTAAAAGAGTTTCATTGTATTTCTCTTCTTTCATAACTGCCACCTTGCCCTTTCTCCCCCTGATTAAAAATAACCAGGTATAGAGATCAACCAAAATGAAAGTAGGCACTACCACTTCATGGGTAACGATATGCTATTATACATATTTATTATTAGTTGTAAATAAATTTGACAAAACATATCATATATCGACATGCAAATGTGTGGCTTTTAAACAAACACATTAAAATAATCCTTATTATTAATAGCATCTAGAACCACTAAAATTCTAGATTTTTTAAAATTTTCTTTTTTTCTAGGATATTTTGTAATATAATGTTGTTAAGAAATGAGGTAAATATGTTAAAATTAGAAAATGTTAGAAAAACATATGGAAGCCTAGTAGCGGTAGATGACTTATCTTTTACTGTTAAAGACGGAGAAATCTTCGGTCTACTTGGTGAAAATGGTGCAGGTAAAACTACAACATTTAGAATGATAATGGGATTACTTGAACCAGATAAAGGCAAAATTACTTTAAATGGGAAGAAAATTGATTACAAAGAAACTGATAAAATAGGTTTTGTTACTGAAGAACGAAGCTTACTTACCAAACTAACTGTTAAAGAAATGATTGAATACTATGGTGTTTTAAAAGGCATGGATGAAAAAGACATTGATAAAAAATTAGATTATTGGTTAGAAAAATTTGAAATAACAGATTATAAATTTAAAAAAATAAAAGAACTATCAAAAGGAAATCAACAAAAAATTCAGTTTATATCTGCAGTTATAAATGAACCAAAACTACTTATACTAGATGAACCATTCACTGGACTTGATCCAATAAATGTTGGTTTATTAAAAAGTGCTGTCAAAGAATTACAACAAAAAGGATGCTCAATCATATTTTCATCACACCAAATGGAATATATTGAAGACTTCTGTGAACAATTAATTATTTTAGTACATGGTAAAGCTATTTTAAATGGTAGCCTTGATGAAATAAAAGAAAATTATGCCAAGAAAAATGTTTTAATAAAAGGAGAAAACATCAAAGTAAGTGATATTTCTAAAATAAAAGGTGTAACAAGTATTGATAAAAAAGCCAATGAAATAGTTGTTCATATTGAAAATGTTGATGTTGCTCCAAAAGTATTTGATTGTATAAAAAATGCAAATATTTCTAAATATGTTGTAGCAGATGCTCCATTAAATGAAATATTTATCCATTATGTCGGAGGTAAAAATGAGTAAGAAATTTTGGTATTTAACCCGTGTTAGTTTAAAGAAAAAGATTGGTTCAAAATGGTTTTTAATAACTAATATAATTTTAGCTCTAGCAGTTATTGCTATCATTAATATAAATTCTATAATTAAGTTTTTCGGGGGAGACTTTTCTGATAAATTAACAGTTTATGTTATAGATAACTCTAATACATTTAATTATTTTGAAACAACTTTAGATGCTTTAGATGAAGATAACTTAATAAAAATAGAACAAACATCAAAAACAAAAGATGAATTAACAAAAGATTTAGAAAATTCTGAAATAATAGTTATTTTAAATGAAAATGACAGAGAATTTCTAACTAGTGAAATAATTAGTAATGAAACAATAGATAATGGTATTTATCAAGAAATAACTAGTGCCATTAATGCATCAAAATCTACTTTAGGTATGATTAAATCTAATGTAAATCCTGAAATACTCGCAAATATTTCTGCACCAGCTAAAGTTGAAAGAACAATTCTTAGTGATAATGCTAGTATTGATGAAAATATGAATATTGTTATGACTAGTGTATTTCCAACTATAATATTACCATTCTTTATGCTAGTAGTATTCCTAGTTCAAATGGTCGGGGGAGAAATCTGTGAAGAAAAAACAACTAGAAGTATGGAAATTATAATATCAAATGTTAGTCCTAAAATGCATTTATTTTCTAAAGTTTTAGCAAGCAATATATTTGTTATTACTCAAGGGCTACTACTAATAGTTTTTGCAGGCGTTGGCTTACTTATAAATAAATTATTAACAGGAACATCTCCATTAAGTTTTATAAGTAGCATTGCAGGAAACATAGATTTATCAATTCTAACTGACAAATTATTAATTCTTATACCAACAACTTTAATATTAATGCTTTTATCATTCTTTGCTTATTCTGTATTATCTGGAATACTTGCATCAATGACAGTAAATATTGAAGACTTTAATCAATTACAATCACCTGTAATGCTTATCTCAGTTGTAGGTTATTACTTATCAATCACTGCATCAATGTTTAGTGGTTCAACTTTAATACATGTATTATCCTACATCCCATTCTTATCAGCATTCTTAACACCAACATTATATATAATCGGAGAAATATCAGTATTTGAAATATTTATATCAATAATTATAATGGTTTTATTTATATACATTCTTCTTAAAAAAGGATTAAAAGTATATAAAAATGGTATCTTAAACTATTCAACTGATAAGGTGTGGAACAGAGTATTTAAATCAATGAAGAACTAGGGCTGAAAAGCCCTTTTTTATTGGAAAAAACTTGACATTTTAAAAAATTAAATATAAAATATAATCAAAATTTATGAGCGGGGTTGTAATGAAATTAGTATTTCCAAATTTAGAATTAAAAGAACAATATTATGATTTAGTAAAAAGCGCTTTAAGAAATGGTGATATATCTGAAATGGGTAATGCATATCGTGAAAATGAAAAATATGAAGATATGTTAATTAGATTAGAAAATCGTAGTAAAGGTATTAATATTTCAAGTAGGGATGTTCCTGCAACCGTACAGTTTATATTAAATGAAAAAGGAAAAGTTGTAGGAACAATTGATATAAGGCATACTTTAAATGACAATTACTTTTCTAGATTAGGTCATATTGCATATTATATAAAGCTTGAAGAAAGAAATAAAGGTTATGCAACCGAAGCTTTAAAATTAGCACTTGAAAAATTAAAAAATGAATATAAAGTAAATAAAGTCTTAATTACTTGTTTAAAAGATAACATTGCATCAAGAAAAGTAATTGAAGCAAATGGTGGAATTTTTGAAAAAGAATTTTATGATGAGATAACAAATAATTATATTCAGAGATTCTGGATAACATTTTAATGTTTAGATAATGAAAAAAATCTAAACTTTTTTTTCTTAAAATTAAGTAAAATCGAGATTAAAGTTGATTTTTTTGTTGATTTCCTGTTATAATGGTCTAGGAAGTGATAAGGAATATGGCAAATTATGATGAGTCATCGATTAAAATTCTTGAAGGTCTAGAAGCAGTTCGAAAAAGACCAGGGATGTATATTGGATCAACTGATAAAAGAGGTATGCATCATTTAGTCTGGGAAATTGTTGATAATGCAATAGATGAAGTAATAAATGGATATGGTAATTATATTAAAGTAATTATAAATAAAGATAAAAGTATAACAGTAGCGGACAATGGACGTGGAGTTCCAATTGGAATGCATGCATCTGGAAAAAGTACACCAGAAGTTATTTATACAATACTTCATGCCGGTGGTAAATTTACTGAAGCTGGTTATAAAGTTTCCGGAGGTCTTCATGGTGTAGGGGCTAGTGTAGTTAATGCTTTATCAAAAGAAATGCAAGTAGTTATTTATCGTGATGGCCTTATTTCATCAATTGAATTTGAAAATGGGGGACATGTAAAAACTCCACTTCATACCGTAGGTAAAAGTAATAAAACCGGAACAATTGTTAAATTTTTACCAGATGATACAATATTTAAAAATTGTAATTTTTCATATACAACAATTTGTGAAAGAATGCAAGAGTCAGCCTTTTTACTAAGTGGCCTTACAATCGAGGTTATCGATGAAGAAGATGGACACCAAGCAAAATTTCATTATGAAAATGGTTTAACTAGTTTTATCGAATACATGAATGAAGGTAAAAACACTTTACATAAAGTAATTAATTTCGGTAATACAAAAAGTAAAATTGAAGTTGATGTAGCAATGCAATATACAGATACATATAATGAAAATATTTTATCATTTGTAAATAATGTTAAAACTTCTGATGGAGGAACTCATGAAGTGGGTTTTAAAACTGGTATTACTAAAGCATTTAATGACTATGCTAAAAATAATAATATCTTTAAAGCTAAAGATGGTACCCTTGATGGTTCAGATGTTCGCGAAGGCTTATCAGCAGTTATAAGCTTAAAAATACCGGAAGAATTATTACAATTTGAAGGACAAACTAAAGGAAAATTAGGCACACCAGAAGCAAGAAGTGTAACAGAAAGTATAACTTATGAATCTTTAAAATTCTTTCTAGAAGAAAATAAAGAAGTAGCATCAACTATTCTAGAAAAAGCAATGAAAAGTAAAGTGGCACGAGAAGCTGCTAGAAAAGCTAGAGAAGATGCTAGAAATGGTAAAAATAAAAGTAAAATTGAAAAGAATTTATCAATGAAACTTGCACCAGCTCAAAGTAAGAATCCTAAAATAAATGAGTTATTTATTGTCGAAGGAGATTCTGCCGGGGGTTCTGCTAAAGGGGGAAGAGATAGAAAGTTCCAAGCAATATTACCTCTTCGTGGTAAAGTTATAAATAGTGAAAAAGCATCTTTAGATGAACTTATAAAAAATGAAGAAATAAATACATTAATTCATACAATCGGAGCAGGTATTGGTCAAGAATTTGATGCCTCTGAATCTAATTATGATAAAGTAATAATTATGACCGATGCCGATGTTGATGGAGCTCATATTCAAATACTTTTACTTACATTCTTTTATAGATACATGCGTGGTTTAATAGAAAATGGTAAACTTTATATTGCCATGCCACCACTTTATAAATTGGATTATGGTAAGAAGAAATTTTATGCGTATAGTGATGATGAATTAAATGAAATAAAATTAAACAATACCGGAAAATATAGTATTCAAAGATATAAAGGTTTAGGGGAAATGAACCCTGACCAACTTTGGGAAACAACAATGGACCCTGAAACAAGAAGCTTAATTAGAGTAAGAATTACTGATGCAGCCCTAGCAGAAAAACGTGTTCAAGTTCTAATGGGGGATAAGGTAGAACCTCGTAAGGAATGGATAAATGAAAATGTTGAGTTTACACTCGAAGATAGTTATAGGGCAGAATAAGGAGGTTTAAATGGATATAGTAAAAAAAATTGAAGATTATAGCTTAGAAGAAATAATGTCTTTACGATTTGCAGCTTATGCCAAAGAAATTATTCAAGATAGAGCTATACCTGATGTCAGAGATGGTTTAAAACCAGTTCAAAGAAGAATTTTATACGCTATGTATAAAGCGGGAAACACTGCAGAAAAAGGCTATATAAAATGTGCTGCCACTGTTGGTGATGTTCTAGGAAAATTCCATCCTCACGGTGACTCATCAGTTTATAATGCAATGGTGCGTATGTCACAATGGTGGAAACAAAATCATATTCTCGTAGATATTCATGGAAATAATGGTTCAATGGATGGTGATGGACCTGCAGCATACCGTTATACTGAAGCAAGATTAGCCAAAATAAGTGGTGAACTTTTAAAAGATTTAGATAAATCAACAGTTTCATGGGCTCCAAACTTTGATGATAGATTTCTAGAACCGACTGTATTACCTGCCAAATTTCCTAATTTGCTTGTAAATGGAACGAGTGGTATTTCAGCTGGATACGCAACAAATATTCCACCACATAACTTAGGTGAAATAATTGATGCCACAATTAAAAGAATTGACTCACCAAATTGTTATTTAGATACAATTTTAGAAATAGTAAAAGGTCCAGATTTTCCAACCGGTGGTATAGCATTCGGAAAACAAGGAATAATTGATGCTTTTAAAACAGGTCGAGGCAGAATAATTGTTCAAGCTAAATATGAATTTGTTAAAGAAAAAGGTAAAGAACAAATAATCATTACCGAAATACCTTTCGAGGTTAATAAACAAGCTTGTGTTGCTAAAATTGAAGGCCTTAGAATAGATAAAAAGGTTGAAGGAATATCTGAGGTCCGTGATGAAACAGATAGAACAGGTATAAGAATTGCTATAGATTTAAAAGCTAATGCTAATAAAGATGTTATCATGAAATATTTACTTAAAAATACTGATTTACAAATATCTTATAACTATAACTGTGTAGCAATTGTAAATAGAACTCCGAAGACTTTGGGTATTTTAGAAATTTTAGATGCTTACATAGCCCACAAACGCGAAGTTATAACTAAAAGAACTGAATTTGACTTAGCATATTACACCAAAAATTATAATATTGCAACAGGTTTAATAAAAGCTATATCAATTCTTGATGAAGTAATAGCGTTAATCCGTGCTAGTAAAAATAAAAGTGATGCCAAAGTTAATTTAGTTAATAAATATAAATTTACTGAAGAACAAGCTGAGGCAATTGTAACATTACAACTTTATAGATTAACAAATACGGATATTGTAGTTCTAGAAGAAGAATGTGAAAAACTAAAAAATTTAATCGAGGAATGCAATAAAATATTAAATAATGAAACAGAACTAAAAAATGTTATGAAATCAGAACTAAGGGAAATTAAGAAAAATTATGCTGTTCCTCGTAAAACTGAAATCAGAGATGAAATTGTTGATATAAAAGTAGATGCTAAAGAAATGATACCAGATGAAAAAGTCATCGTGGTAGTAACAAATGATGGTTATGTAAAAAGAGTAAGTCAAAAGAGTTTCAAAACATCTGATGAAGAAACAACTCTAAAACCTGGAGACTTTGTAACAGGTAGATTCTTAGCATCAACTAAAGACTCATTATTGTTATTTACCAATTTAGGAAATTATTTATATGTTCCAATTCATATAATTCCTGAAACAAAATGGAAAGATTTAGGAAAACATATAAGTAATACCATTATGATTAAAGAACAAGAAAAAATAATTGCTAGTTTAGTACTTAAAGATAAAAACAAAAATGTAACTTTATTTACTAAGAATGGTTTAACAAAACAAGTTGCCATTAAGGACTTTGAAGTAACAAGATATTCAAAACCAATGACAGCAATTAAATTAAAAGATAATGATGAATTAATCAATGCTGATATTTCTAAAGAAGAAGTATTATTTGTAACAAATAATGGTCTAGCCCTAAGATTTAATACAAATGAAATCCCAGTCGTAGGTTCTAAAGCAAGTGGGGTAAAAGGTATAAATTTAAAAGATGACTATTGTATTTATGCAAGTCCAATTAACAAAGAAGAATACTTAAATATTTATACAAATTACAAAACTATTAAAAGATTAAAGTTATCAGATATAACTCCAATATCTAGGGCTAAAAAAGGTAATATGTTATTTAAAAAAGCTAAAACAAAAGATTATAAAATCTTATTTGCTTATCTAACTGAAACAAAAGATGTTAACCTTTATAAAATAGATACAGATATTCATGAACTTAAAAATAGTGATATTCCAATCATGGATATTGCATCAACTGGAAGCCAAGTTAAATTTAATTATGATTTATTTGCCTTGAAAAAAGAATTAGTTGATTTAACTAAAACAACAACTGAAGAACCAAAAGAAGTTGAAGAAATAAAATCAACTAAAAAAGAAGAACAATTATCATTTGATGCATTTATAGATGACTTTAAAATATAATAATAAACTCTCAAATAAATAAGGATTTGAGAGTTATTTATTTTCTTTAACTATATTAATTTATATTATTATTAGTACAACTTTTCATATTTTTTACATTTGCATATATTATCCTGATAGTGATGGAGAAAAGGAAAGTAATATAGTTAAAACATTAAGTCCAATAAATATATCTTCTGTAATACTAATTTCATTCATTAAAAAAAAATAATTATATGTGTTATATTCTTCTAAAACTTTTTTTAACTCATCAAAAAAAGAAACAATTATCTTTTTGTCATCAATTTTTATCATTTTAAAACCTCTATATGTTTTATTTCTTAAAATAATTATAAATAGTTCATTTATCTTAATAAAAAACATAAAATTATACTGGTGATTTATATGAAACAAGAAGAATTTAAAAATTTTGTAAGAACAAAGCCAGAACTTATAAAGTATGTCCAAAATGGTGAAATGACATGGCAAAAATTTTATGAATTATATGATTTATATGGTACTGATGAATCTATCTGGAACAAATATATTTTAAGGGACAGAAGCGGAGTAGAAGATAGTATTTCTAAAATAACTAATATGGTTAAAAATGTTAATGTGGATTCTATTAAAAGTCATATTAACACTGCCCAAAAAGCTATTGATTTTGTCTCTGATTTAACGAAGAAAAATCCTACTTCAAATATTGCGGAAAATCTAACTAAAGGACCAGTTTCTCCACGACCTTTAAATAAGTTCTTTGAGGATTAAATGGAACTACAAACACAAATTTTATTTCGTCAAAATCCTAAATCTTTTGAACTTTTAAAACAAAACTCATATTATTTTAAGTATTTAAACCGAGGAACAATCGATTTTAAAAAGTTTAATTCTGACATGAAAGAAAAATATAAAGAAAGAACAACAGATAAGTTAGAAAGCCTTATGGATAACATGGATTTAATAAGTTCAGTATTAAATGTATTAAAGTAAATTTAAATACACATAATTAAAATAAAGAAAAATTTACATTTTATATAAATTTCTAATATTATATTGACTAAAGAACATAATTATAGTATTATTTAAGAGTAGAGAGGAGTCTATTAATGAAAAAAAATATTAAAAATGTAAGTGGTTTTACTTTAATCGAATTACTAGCAGTTATCGTAGTTTTAGCTATTATAATCTTAATGGCATCAATGGCAGTTATTCCAAGAATGAACCAAGCAAGAAGACAAGTCTTCTCAATGGAAGCTAATGAGGCATTAGATGCAGCATCATCATATTGGTTAGATGCTACTATCAATGGCACAGACACATTTCCAATTGGAACGGAAACTAAATGTGTAACAATTGCTCAACTTAGAACTAGTGGAGATTTTACTGGTGGTAGTGATTATAGTGGTGTTATCTATGTACATAAGAAAGATGCAACTACAAATACATATGAATATGCAATAACTATGGGTAATGGAAATTTAATGGTTGTAAATGCTGGAATTTCTGAAGATGTTAAACCTACAAATGTAAAAGACTATGTTAAAGCAACAATTGATACTGCTATAGCAACATGTACAGATGGAAAAGCTACAAAATTCCCAACAGAATCCGGTGATTAAAAACTTCCAAATCGGAAGCTTTTTTCTTTTATATCTTTATTTATAAAAGATAAAGTGTTATAATGAAAACGGTGATAGAATTTGAAGTTTTTTTTAAGATTTGGAAATATGTTAGTTTTATTTTTAATTCTTCTTCTCGGAATAATTGCATTTTTTAAAACTGATGTAAAAGATAAGTTTATAAAACCAAAATATGAAGAAGTAATAAAAAGTGATATAGATTATGATTCGGATGGTTTAGATGATTATACAGACATATTAAATGGTGCCAAAGAATTTATAAGTACAAAACCAAAATATAAAAGTAAATATTATGATGGAGGATATCCCACTGATGAATATCGTGTTTGTACAGATATAATTTGGTATGCGTTAAAAAATGCTGGATATGATTTTAAAACATTAATTGATGAAGATATTAAAAATAATAAAGATGAATATGATGAAGATGTTGGTGATGAAAATATAGATTTTCGAAGAGTTAGAAATATAAAAGTTTATTTAGACAGAAATGTTTTAAAATTACCAAATGATTCTGATTTTAATCCAGGTGATATTGTAGTATATAAAAAACATATTGCCATAGTTAGTGATAAGGTAAATAGTAAGAATGAAAATTATATATTACATCAACATATGTATCAAGCATATGAGTATGATGGCTTATTTAAAAATGAAATTCTAGGACATTACAGATGGAGGCTTAATGATGGAGAAAAATAGTAGAAAAGAAAAATTAGTAAAACAATTATTAAATAAAGATTTTGATGTAACAGATGAAGATGAATTAATTGAAATGTTACTTGATAATCCAACAGCTATTGATTCTGATAAAGAAGAAGATGAAAGAAGAACAATGGGAGATAAACTTGCAGATAAAGTAACAGAAATAGCTGGTTCATGGGGCTTTATTATTGTTTTTTGTTTATTCCTAATTTTATGGATGATTATAAATACTATTATGATTGTGAAATTTGATGAATATCCATTTATTTTACTTAATTTAATTTTATCATGTATTGCAGCATTGCAAGCCCCAGTTATTATGATGAGTCAAAATAGAGCAGCTAAAAAAGATAGTCTAAGAAGTTTAAATGATTATAAAACAGATTTAAAAAGCGAACTTATACTAGAAGTTTTACACGAACAAATGAAAGATTTACAAGCAAATCAAAAGAAAATACTAAAAATGCTTGAAGATAAAGATATTAAGTAATATAATGTATTAAGTGGTATATATGAAAATAAAAAAACAAGTTGAATTTAACAATTTAATTAGTGATATATTAAAAAATGAAGAAGTTATATCTTTAAGATATGAATATCATCATGGTATTTCTAGATTAGACCATTCTTTAAGTGTTGCAAAACTTACATTTAATTTATGTAAATTATTTAAAATAAATACAATTAAAGAAACAACAAGAGCAGCTTTACTTCATGATTTTTTTCATAATAGAGAAGACTCTAGTTTTAAAGGTCACCCAAAAACAGCTTTAGAAAATGCTAAAAGAGAATTTAATATCAATAAAATGCAAGAAGATATAATTTATAATCATATGTTTCCGGCAACGTTAAGGTTTCCTAAGTATAAAGAAACATGGTTAGTATCGGCCTCAGATAAATTAATAGCAATTAAAGAATGCACCAAGTATAAAATACCAATGAAAATCGGGGCAACATTCTTATTTTTATTTGAATTTATGATTATTCAAAGATAATTTACTAAAAAGGATAGATTAATCTGTCTTTTTTTTGTATAATATCCTTAAGGAAGTGGTAGTATGTTAAAAGAATTTAAAAAGTTTATTGCTAGAGGAAATGTTTTAGATTTAGCAGTTGGGGTTATAGTAGGTGGAGCTTTCTCATCAATTGTTACAAGTTTAGTAAATAATATTTTTACTCCAATAATTGGGTTAATCGTTGGTGGTGTTGATTTTTCTAGCCTTTCCATAACTTTTCGTGATACAAAAATTATGTATGGAGCTTTCATTCAAAGCGTAATTGACTTTTTAATTGTGGCATTTTGTTTATTTATTGTGGTAAAAGCTGTTAACAAAGTAACTCATAAAAAGGAAGAAAAGAAGCCAGAACCAGCTAAAAGTGCTGAGTTAAAAACTCTAGAAGAAATAAGGGATATATTAAAAAATGACATACAAAGCAAGTAATGGAAAAGAAATAGAAGTTGTAATAATTAGAAAAAATAATAAAAATATTTACTTCAGAGTTAAAAATGATTTAAAAATATATGTAACATGTCCAATATATTTAGGAAAAGAAAATATTTTAAAAATGATAGAAAAAAATGAAGAAAGTATTTTAAAAATGTATGACAAGGCATATGAAAATTCTAAGGACAATGAGTTATTCTTATACTTAGGAAAGAAATATTTTATAGAAATAAAAGAGACAGAAATAGGTATAAGATTTGATGGTGATACAGTTTATGCTCCATCAATGAAAGCTTTAGAATTGTTTTACAAAACTGAAGTCCAAAGAGTATTTACATCTGAGGTAGAAATTGCAAAAAAATGTTTTTCTAATTTACCAGAGTTTACTTTAAAGTTTAGAAGTATGCTAACTAGATGGGGAGTATGTAATCCAAGTAAGAAAACAGTTACTTTAAATACTGAACTATTAAAAAAAGATATTGACTTATTAGATTATGTTATCATTCATGAATTATGTCATTTTTTTGAAGCAAATCACAGTAAAAATTTTTGGCATCTAGTGGGACTTGCATATCCGAATTATAAAGAAGCAAGAAAGAGGTTAAAAGAATGAAAATAACAAGTATGCATAATGATTTAGTTAAGTATTGGGTTTCCTTAAAAACTAAAAAGGTACGTGATAAAGAAAGAAAGTTTATTGTAGAAGGTGACCATTTAATTAATGAAGCAAGAAAAAATAATTTAATTGAATATATTATAAGTTGTGTAGATGAAAATGCAGATTATTTTGTAACTAAAGAAATAATGGAAAAAATAAGTGACCAACAATCAATAAGTTATAATATTGCGGTAGTTAATTTTATTTCTGAAGATAGTATTAATGGTAATGTTTTAATATTAGATAATTTGCAAGACCCAGGAAATTTAGGAACTATCATAAGAAGTGCCACTGCATTTAATATAAATACTATTATTTTAAGTGATGATTGTGTAGATTTTTATAATCCTAAAGTAGTGCGAGCTACCGAAGGTATGATATTTAATTTAAATATTATAAGAAGAAATTTGAGTGAAATAATTCCAACTCTAAAAAATATTGGTTATAAAGTAATTGGTACTGATGTAAAAAAGGGAATTGATGTAAGAAATATAAAAAAAGAAAATATTGCTATTGTGATTGGTAATGAAGGTAGTGGTATGAAAGATGAAACTAAAAATATGTGTGATGAATTTATAAATATAAAGATGATGGATACGTGTGAATCTCTAAATGCTGGAGTTGCTGCAAGTATCATAATGTATGAGGTATACCATGAATGAAATGATTTATATAGGAAAAACAGTTAGTACTTTTGGTATAAAAGGAGAACTCAAAGTAATCAGTGATTTTGAATATTGTGATAAAGCATATAAAGTTGGTAATAAAGTTCTTATAAATAATATAGAACATATCATCAGTAGCATTCGTTATCATAAAAATTATGTTTTACTTAAAATAGATAATTTAAATAATATAAATGATATTTTAAAATATGTTGGTTTTAATATTTATATTAAAAGATTGGATTTAAATCTTTCAAAAGATGAATTCCTTTATAAAGATTTAATAAATAGTGAAGTAGTAGATGAAGATGATACAAAATTAGGTAAAATAATTGAAGTTGTAAATGGCATAAATGTTTTAATAAAAGTAAAGGGAACAAAAGAATTTTATATTCCACTAATAGATAATTATGTAAAAAGATTTGATTTAGATAAAAAAATATTATATACTAAAAATGCTAAAGAACTAAATTTTTAAGGAGGGTATATGAAAATAGATATTTTAACACTATTTCCAGAGATGTTTGAAGGCTTTATTAATACATCAATAATCAAAAGAGCCATAGAAAAAGAAAAAGTAACTATAAATTTAATTAATTTCAGGGATTATTCTCCTTTAAATAACAAGCAAGTTGATGATACTCCATATGGTGGAGGTTCAGGTATGATTTTAAGGTGTGAACCAATATTTGAATGTTTAGATAGTCTTGATACGAGTGATGCTTACATAATTTTATTAAGTCCAGAAGGAACAAAATATAAGCAAAGTGTTGCTAAAAGATTATTAGAGCATAAACATTTAATTATTATCTGTGGTCATTATGAAGGTTTTGATGAAAGAATCAAAACTAGAGTTGATGAAGTTATTTCAATCGGAGATTATATTTTAACGGGGGGAGAAATACCAGCGATGGCTATAACAGATTCTATTACGAGACTAATCCCTGAAGTAATAACTAATAAAAGTCTTCTTGATGAATCATTTAATGATTCACTCTTAGATTATCCTACCTATACTAAACCTGCAGAATATCGTGGTTTAAAAGTTCCAGATGTCTTAACGAGTGGAAATCACCAAAAGATAAATGAATATCGCGCCACTTCTAGAATAGAAAAAACCAAAGCATTAAGACCAGACTTAATGGAGGATAACAATGACTAATTATATTTTAAAAAATACTAAGAAAGACCATGAAGTTTTATTATATCAAGAAAAATCTAGTTACAAATTTAGTCCTAAAAAAGGATATAAAGAAAGCATTGAAGTAACAGTCTTAGATAATGAAATGTTAAATCCTCTCTGGGAACATAAATTAAATAAAGAATATGAAAAACTATTAAAAATAATTTATACTTTAGTTTCTAATGATGATACTACTAGTGACGATGTCTTGGTGGCATATACAGAAATAAATCGTATAAAAGAGTATCTCCTATCTTTAAGGAAAAAAGGATTAAAAAAAGAAATATTAGAAAAATATGTTAAAAAATTATATATTTTAGAATTAGAATTAAAAAAAGTACATGTAATGGAATTAACAGAAGAAATAGGAAAGGGAAGATAATTATGAAAAATAAAACTAGTTTAATTTTAATATTTGCATCATGCGCAGCAATCGGAGTATTTTTATACTTAGCATATTTTAGAAATGTGACAGTTTCATTTGTTGCTAAGATTGGGGCTGGAGTTGCTCCCGTATCTGTACGTGTTGGACAAACTATTAGTGAACCAACGGCTCCAACAAATGAAGAATATGAATTTCTAGGTTGGTATTTGGATGGAGAAAAATTTGATTTTAACACACCAATTAAAAAGAATATCACTCTTGAAGCAAAATGGCAAAAAGTGGAGAAATAACACAAAAATTAATAAAATTCTCGATTTGGTGTAAAAAGCATTAATATTTTGCAATTAGTAACAAGTTAGAATTTAAAAATATAAAAATGTCGCAAAATTAAAAGGTTAATGACAACCAAATGTCAAAATCGATTAAAATATCTTGAAAACCAATTTAGTTTTTGATAAAATTAATATCATGAAAGATAGAAAAATTAATTTAACAGGTATATCAGTAATAAGTGTTGTTTTATTACTAATATATATTTCTGTTATGATAGCATTTTAAACTAAACACTCAAGTATAATTAACTAGGGTGTTTTTTTAATGAAACTAATTGCACATCGAGGATTATGGAGTAAAGATGTAAAAGATAATTCTTATGAAGCTTTAAAAAATGGTTTAGAAAGTAACAAATATATTGGAATTGAGTGTGACATAAGAACAACACTTGATAATAAATTTATTATTTATCATAATTCTTTATATAATGGAGCTTTAGTTAGAAATACATATTTTAAAGATTTAAAAAATATTTCTTTACTTGAAGATTTACTTAAGATAGAAACAGATAAAATAATACTTTTAGAAATAAAAGAAAGAGATATAAATAAGAAAAAATTATTAAAATTACTAAATAAATATAAAAGAAACTTTTATATAATGTCTTTTCATAATAATGTTATTTTAGAACTAAGAGATTTAAATTCCAATTATAAGTATGGTGTATTAAATTATATTTTAAATAGTAAAAGTGATTATGATTTAGATTTTATATGTTTACTTGATGGTATTACAACAGATAAATTAATTAAAAATTTTACAAAAAGAGGTATTGAAGTAATAATTTATGGCACAATTAAGTTAAAAAAAGATGTAAAATATATAATAGATGATAATAAATTGCAAAAAAGTTAATAAAAAATATAAATTTTAGTGTATAATTGTAGTAGGTGATTAATAAATGAAGATAATTGTATCAGCTGGAGGTACTGGTGGTCACATTTATCCAGCCTTAGCAATAATAAAAAAGTTTCAAGAACGTGAAAGTAATTTAGAAGTTTTATATATTGGTACTCATAATAGAATGGAAAAAGATATTGTACCTAAAATGAATATTAGATATGAAGCATTAGAAATATATGGTTTTAGTAAAACTAATATAGCTAGAGATTTTAAAAACATCTTTTTAATTAACAAAGCTATTAATAAATGTACAAAAATAATGGAAGAATTTAAGCCAGATGTTGTTATTGGTTGTGGAGGTTATGTAACATATCCAGTTATTAAAGCAGCCAAAAAGTTAGGAATTAAAACATTTATCCATGAACAAAACAGTATCCCAGGTAAATCAAATATTCATTTATCTAAACTAGTTGATTTAGTGGGTATATCATTTAAAAATAGTGAAAGTTATTTTAAAAATGCTAAAAAGGTTGTTTATACTGGTAACCCATGTGGAGAAAATGCCTTAGCAATTAAAAAAACATCAAAAGTAACTTTAGGTTTTAAACCAACAGATAAATTAATTATTATAGTTGCAGGTTCTCTAGGTAGTGAGACATTAAACAACAAGTTCAAATCCTTTTTATGTAGTATTGATAATGAGTCATACAAAGTTTTATACATAACAGGAAATAATTATTATGAAGAATTTATACGTGATGCCAATTTTTCTAAAAATGTTAAAGTTGTACCATATTATGATAACTTAGCAAGTATAATGAAAGATGCCTATTTAATTATTTCCAGAGCTGGAGCATCAACTATATCAGAAATATTATCTTTAAAAGTTCCAAGTATTTTAATACCAAGCCCATATGTTGCAAATAATCATCAATATTATAATGCCTTAGATTTAGTAAATTTAAAAGTCGCTGAATTAATTGAAGAAAAAAACTTAAATGATAACATTATTAAAGTCATGGTAAATGAACTTGTATACAATGATAAATTATATAATGAATTTAAAAATAATTTAGAAGCCTTGAATACTAAAGAATCTTCGAGTATAATTTATGATGAGATAAAGGAATTAATAAAATGAAATATGAAGAAAATGTTGATTTAAAAAAATTAAATACGTATCATATCGGTGGCAGTGCTAAATATTTAATTAAACCAAATGATTTAGAAGAATTAATGAATGTTTTAAATGAATTAAATAATAAAAATATTAAGTATTATATTCTCGGTGGTGGTTCGAATGTTTTACTCCCAGATGAAGATTTTGATGGTGCTATTATTAAACTTGATAAATTAAATACATTTCTAATAAAAAACCAATTTGTTTTTGCTTGTGCTGGCTTATCATTAAATGAATTTGTTAAAAAAACATTAGATAATGGTTATATAAATTTTGCAAATCTTTATGGTATTCCTGGTTTACTTGGTGGAGCAATAATTGGTAATGCCGGAGCAAATGGTACAGAAATATTTGATGATTTAAAAGCTGTTTTAGTATTAAAAAATAATTTAGTGACCCTTATAAATAAAACAAATATTAAGTATGAATATCGTAATACAGAATTTAAAAATAGTAATATAATTATCATCGGTGCCATATTCAAATTAGAAAAAGGAGATACTAAAAAAGCCTGGGAAATTATAAAAGAAAATTTAGAAAAAAGAAAAAATAGCCAACCTTTAGAATATCCATCAGCAGGTTCAGTATTTAAAAATCCAAATGGCTTATCAGCAGGTAAATTAATTGATGAATGTAACTTAAAAAATATTTCAGTAGGTGGTGCAAAAGTAAGTAATAAACATGCAAATTTTATTATTAATGAAAATAATGCCACAAGTAAAGATATTAAAGATTTAATAAATAAAGTAAAAGAAGAAGTAAAGAACCAAAAGAATATTGATTTAGAACTAGAACAAATAATAGTAAAGTGGTGAAATAATGGAAAAAAAGGTAAAAAAGAAACTAAATAAAAAAGCATTATTAGTAATATTACTAACATTATATTTATTTATAATGGCTTTTTATTATTATTTTAATTTACCTATAAAAAGTATTGTTATAAAAGGAAATAATACTATTACAGATAACAATATAATTAATGATGGAAATATAAAAAGTTATAATAAAATATTTAATTTAAATACAAAAAAAGTAAAAAACAATATCTTAGAAAATAAAGCTATAAAGAGTGTTAAAATAAACAAATATTTAAATGGAACTCTTTTAATAACAGTAACTGAACAAAATGTATTATTTTATAATGCTTTAGAAAAAGTATATGTTTTTGAAGATGGAAGTAAAATAGATAATATAAAAAATACTTTAAATATACCTATACTTATTAATTATACACCGAGTGATATTTATGATAATTTAATAAAAAAATTAAGTAATATTAAAATAGATATTTTAAAACATGTCAGTGAAATAGAATATTCACCAGATATAAAGAATGAAAAAGTAATAGATAAAAATAGATTTTTACTTAGAATGAATGATGGTAATTATGTATATATTAACTTAGCAAATATGGATAATTTAAATAAATATGAAGAGATATATACAACATTAGATGAAAATAAAAAAGGAATATTAAATTTAGATAGTACAAGTAAAGGCGTTGTATTTCAACCATTTGATTTAATAAAAGAAAAGGAAGAAACAAAAGATGAATTATCAGAATGAATTAATTAAATTAATAAAAGAATTAGATTATAAACCAAAATTATTACTTCATAGTTGTTGTGGACCATGTTCTACTCAAGTGCTTAGTTTTTTAGCACCATACTTTAATATAACAGTTTTTTATTATAATCCAAATATTGAGCCATACGAAGAATATTTAAAAAGAAAAAATGAACAAATTAGATTTATAAAAGAATTTAAACATGAAAATATTAATTTTTTAGATTGTGATTATGATAATAATATTTTTAGAAATAGTGTAGTGGGTTTAGAACAAGAAAAAGAAGGACAAGCTAGATGTCCAGTTTGTTTTAGAATAAGACTTGAAGCAACTGCCAAAAAAGCCAAAGAGTTAAATTATGATTATTTTGGGACAACCCTAACAGTAAGTCCATATAAAAATAGTAAACAAATAAATATATTAGGAAGTATTTTACAAGATAAATATAATATAAAATACTTATTTAGTGACTTTAAAAAAGGTGATGGTTATAAAAAATCAATAGAATATTCTAAAAATTATAACTTATATCGCCAAGATTATTGTGGATGTTTATTTTCAAAAAATGATAATTAAAGTGTTTATGTTAATAAAATGTAGATAGTGTTAATAACTTTCTACGTTTTTTAAATACTAAATTTTGCTAAATACTAAATTTGTGATATACTAAAATTAGTTTTATGATTATGAAAATAAAAAGAAAATTTGGGGTACAAAAAAATTCGGAGGTTAAGTGTTTATGAAAAATGAAATAATTTTATTTGAAAATCAAAATGTTAAATTAGAAGTAAATATGAAGGATGAAACTGTATGGTTATCTTTGGAACAATTATCAACATTATTTGATAGAGATAGAACGGTAATAAAAAGACATATTAACAACATTTATAAAGAAAAAGAATTAAATGAAAAAGAGGTATGTGCAAAATTTGCACATACCACAACACATGGTGCTTTAGCAAACAAAACTCAAACTAGAGATATAGATTACTATAACCTCGATATGATTATAAGTGTTGGTTATCGTGTTAAATCACAAAATGGTATTGTTTTTAGAAAATGGGCAAATAAAATTTTAAAAGATTATATGTTAAAAGGTTATGCTATAAATCAAAGAAGATTAGAGTATTTAGAAAAGGCAGTTAAGTTAATTGACATAGCTAATAGAGTAGATGAAAAATTTGAAAATAGTGATGCAAAAGAAATTTTAAAAGTAATTGGAAAATATTCTAAAGCCTTAGACCTACTAGATGATTATGACCACAAAACTTTAGAAAAACCTAAAGGAAGTAGTAGTGAAAAACAAATAAAATATGATGATTGTATAAAGATAATTAATAAATTAAGATTTAATGAAGAAAGTGATATATTTGCTATTGAAAGAAATAAAGGTTTAGAAGCAATCATTGGTAATATTTATCAAACATTTGATGGAGTAGATGTATATAAAAATGTTGAAGAAAAAGCAGCTAATTTCCTATATATGATTGTAAAAAACCATGTTTTTGTAGACGGAAATAAAAGAATAGCAGCAACATTATTTATCTACTTTTTAAGCTTTTATGACATATTATATAAGGATAATAATCAAACTATTGATAATAATACTTTAGCTTCTTTAACATTACTTATTGCACAGTCAAACCCAAAAGAAAAAGAAGTAATGATTGATTTAGTTATGAATTTTTTAAACTAATAAAATTTTAAAAGTTAGAAGAATTGCTATAAAATATAAAAATTTTTATTGAATAAAATACCATTTTATTATATAATAATAATTAAGGTAAGAAGGTGAGTATCAATGCAACCTAAAAAACAAATAATATTAAGTATTATTGCCATAGTTACCCTTGCTATTTTAGTAATCGGGGCATCATTTGCTTATTTTGCAGCTCAAGGAGATACTTCTGCTCAAACTTCTGCAACTGTTAAAACTTACACTGTCGATGTTTTTTCTTTTGAAACCGGAGACCCAATAAGTTTTTCTTTAAATCAAGAAAACTTTGCAAGTGGAGTAGGTAATCAAACTGGAAGTACTTTTGCTAAAGCTATTCTTACTGCCAATAATAAAACAAACACAGCAACAGACCATTATAATTTGTATTTAAATATTTCTGAAAATACTTTTACATATACTCAAAATGAAAATACTCCAGAAATATTACTTACCATAACTGATGGAACAAATCCTGTAACTAACATTACATCACTTACTTATAAAACAGTAACCGATGGCAAAGGAAACTCTATATCAGGTTATGATATCACAAATAAAACAGGATTAATAACACTATTTAGTAATAGAGAAATAACTACAACCAGTACAAAAACAGAAAATTGGAACATAACTGTAACATTCATAAACTACAATGCAGACCAATCAAAAAATGCCGGCAAAACATTTAGTGGTAAAGTATTAATTCAAAAAGAAGAATATAAACAACCATTAGCAGAATATGTCATATCACAATATACCGGAACCCAAGGGGAAAATGGAATTTATTATCATGATAGTTCATTAACAAACGGAGCAGGAGACAATAGCTATAGATATGCCGGAGCAAATCCTAATAACTTTGTATGTTTTGGAAGTACAGCAAGTCCATGCCCAACAGATAATCTCTATAGAATAATTGGAGTATTTGGAGAAAATTATCATGGAGTAAGTGGAAAACAATTAGTAAAACTAATCAAATATGATTATGCAAATAGTAATTTACTAGGAACAGATGGAGACTATGCAAACTCAAAAACTCCAGATGCAACATATTACAAAGGAAGTTTATCAACAATAAATACATATTATTGGAATGATGCAGGAATAAATATATGGAGTGAAAGCAATTTAAATAAAACAAATCTAAACACAAACTTCATTAATAACATTGGCGCTACATGGGTAGATAAAATAGCTACAACAACATGGAAGGTTGGAGGAACCACACCTGACAATATAATGAACGCAGTACCATCAGTAGCATATACAAATGAAATAACAAATCCAGCAGAAAATACAACATATAGTGCAAAAATAGGCTTAATGTATGCCAGTGATTATGGCTTTGGTGCAGTTCCAGAAGCATGGACAACAATAATTAATTATTATGGCGAAAAAATCAATGGAACACCAATAAGTTCACAAAATTGGATGTCCATGGGATACAATGAATGGACAATTTCACACCTTTTAGTTTCGGATAATGTTGTGTATACTCTGGACTATCTTGGCCACGTCGGCAACATGAGTATCCGCGACAGCTATGGTGTCAGGCCGGTGTTCAATCTTTTATCTTCAGTAACCTATGCTAGTGGTGATGGAACTCTATCTAATCCAATTCGTATAAATTAGAAAATTATATAAATAATAAGAAAGGTGATAAAAGTGAGCAAAAAAGCTACAAATATTATATTAATTATTTACGTTATAGCACTAACTGTGCTGGTAATCGGAGCAACTTATGCTCATTTTACTTATATAAAAGTATCGAGAGTTTCTCCAAAAGTTGATGTTGAAGCAGCAACATTAAATTACATTGTGTTTGATATTGGTTCACCGATATATATTAATCCAACCCCAGAAAACTTTACTGAAGGTATGGATAACTTAACTGGTAAAACACATGCAAGTGTATTTTTAAAAAGAGAAAATGGTACAGAAGTATCTAAGTTAAAATACAATTTATACTTAGAAATAAGTGATAATAGTTTAACATACTCAACTGCTAGCAAAACTCCAGAACTTTTACTAAATGTATATGACCCAGATGGAAATGAAGTAAAAGAAATTGAAGGTTTAAAATATGTCACAATTAAAGATGGTAAAAACAATGAAATAAGTGGTTTTGATATAACTGAAGGGCTAGGAAGATATTACATTACTAAAAGTAGAGAAATATCTACAACTAATGAAATAACAGAAAAGTGGGATGCCAAAGTAACATATGTAAATTTAAAAGAAAGTCAAGATGGCAATTTAGAAAAAGTATTAAATGGATTAATACGTATAGAAAAGGCGGAGGAGTAATGGATTTTGAAGCAAAAAAGAAAGAATATCAAGGGTTACTAGTAGAAGAATATAGAATGTTACACAAAGAGGAAACAGATGGCTTAACTGATGAAGAAGTTGCTTTAATGAACCCTTTAAGTGATGCTGATATTACTATGTTAATTGCTGATGAACTAAATAAAATGAATATAAGAATAGTTGAATTAGTTCATGATATTAACTTTTGCGATGAAAAGATGAAAAATCCAAATACATTTCATCAAGAAGTAATGGAGTTAAGACAAGATAAAATTCAAGCCGAAAGAGAACTTGAAGATTTAAGAATAAAGTTTGATGAACTAAAAAAAGTTGTGGGGGATAGAAATAATGAAAGAGGTACAAGTAGATAAATTCTTTGGTTTCTTAAAAAATGAACTTAATTATTCAGAACTTACTATAAAAAGTTATCAGTTAGATTTAACTGATTTTTTTAGATTTTTAGAAAAAAGTAAGAAGAATTATTTAAATATAAATAATGAAGATGTAAGAGATTATTTAAAGTATTTAGATAGTTGTAAGTTAAAAAATAGTACTATTTCTAGAAGAATAAGTACATTAAGAACATTTTACAATTATTTATTTGATGAAGGCAAGGTAAGTAGTAATATATTTAAAAATGTTAAAAATCCTAAGTTAGAAAAGAAATTACCTAACTATTTAAATTATAGTGAAATGGAAGAATTACTTAATTCAATTGATACATCAACTATTGAAGGATTAGAAAGAAGATTATTAATAGAAATGTTTTATTCAACTGGTTGTCGTGTTAGTGAAATAATAAATATTAAAATAAAAGATATAGATTTTACCAATAATATGATAAGAATAATGGGTAAAGGAAGTAAGGAACGTATTGTATATTATGGAGATTATGCAAGTAATTATATGAAGAGTTACTTAAGTAAAAGAAAGTGTAATAAATATTTATTTGAAAATAAAAATGGTGATAAATTAACAATCAGTGAAGTTGAATTAATTGTAAAAGATATTATGAAACATATATCAATTAAAACTCATGTTACACCGCACACTTTAAGACATACTTTTGCTACACATTTACTTAATAATGGAGCAGATATTAAAACTGTGAAAGAACTTTTAGGGCATGCCAATCTAAGTACAACTGGAATTTACACTCATGTTTCAAGTGATAGATTAAAAGATGTTTATTTAAAAAGTTTTAAAAGATAAAAGATATGTAAAGTATACGTAAAGTATATATACATATCTTTTTTTTTATGGTAGAATAATTGATGAAAGGAAAGATTAACATGAAAAAATTATTGGAATGTCAAGACTTATGCAAAAGTTTTGGAAAAAAACAAATATTAAAAAATGTTTCATTTGAACTTGATGAAGGTGATATATTAGCTTTTATTGGTCCGAATGGAAGTGGTAAAACAACTACCATAAAACTAATATTAGGATTACAAGGAATTGATAAAGGAAGTGTTAATATCAATGGTTATGATATTAAAAAGGACTTTGTTAAAGCCATTGAAAAAGTCGGAGCAATTGTTGAAAATCCTGATACTTACATGTACTTAAGTGGTTGGGATAACTTAAAACTAACTGCAAATATGTACAAAAATATTAGTGATGAAGCTATTAAAGATATTGTTAAACTTGTTGATTTAGAAACTAGAATTCATGATAAAGTTAGCAAATATTCTTTAGGAATGCGTCAAAGACTAGGAATTGCCAGAGCTCTAATTAATAAACCAAACATTTTAATATTAGATGAACCAACTAATGGTTTAGACCCTGAAGGAATTAAAGATTTAAGAAATCTTTTAAAAAAACTAGCTAAAGAAGGAATGGGTATTTTAATATCCAGTCATAACTTAGCAGAACTAGAAAGCTTCTGTAATAAAGTTCTCATAATAGATAATGGTACAATTATTGAAACAAGTGAAGTAAAAGAATTTAAAAATAATGATAATAAATATGTCTTTACGGTAAGTTCTACTGAAAAACTAGATATTGAAGGTATATATGAAGTAAGTAAAACTAAGTTTAGTTTTAATGGAGATAAAGAAAGTATTGCTAAAATAGTTAAAAAGTTAGTTAAAGAAAATATTGATGTTTATGAAGTAAAAATGCAAGAATTAACTCTAGAAGAAGCTTTCTTAAAGAAGACTGGAGGTAAGAAAAATGTTTAAATTAATAAAAAATGAATTATTTAAAATATTACATAAGAAAAGTACCTATATTGTTATAATTATAACAGCTTTATTTATGGTTTTAGTATCATTTATAATGAGTAAAAATAATATTTATTATAGTTATACTGAAAATTATTTTGATGGAACTAATTCAAGTGGTATTGATGCCAAAATAAGTGAAGAAATGAATGCATTATACACAAAGTATGATGATAAAACATGGCAATTTTATGTAATGGATGATATGTATAATATAATATCAAATTATTATTATAATGACCAAGATGAAAATATTACTAAAGTTTATAATGAAGCTAAAGAAGCAATTTCTAAAGATGATTGGAAATACTTTGTAAATAAAGATTTAGCTGAAGAAAAAGAAAACTTACAAAGTTTGGAAGAAAGTTTAAAATATGCAAGTGATAAAGATAAAAAAGAATTAGAAAATAATATTTTTGTAACTAAAGTAGCAATAGAAATGTATGAATATCGATTAAAAGAAAATGTGAATTATGGAAATGATTATATAAATGATGCTATTAATAGTGTTAGAAATTCAGCAAGTTCTGTTAAAACTTATGAAACTACTACTAATAAAACAACTAAATCAGACTTAGAAGAAGCTGTAAAAGGGTATTATAAAAGTAGGTATATTTTAGAAAATAAAGAGGATATTAATAATACAAGTGATTTAAGATATTTAATGACTAACTTTTATAGTGAATATATCTTCCTAATCCTTGTGTTTGGTGTTATGATTGCTGGAGCTATAGTAAGTGAAGAATATAACAAAGGAACAATTAAATCATTGCTAATAACTCCCTATAAAAGAAGTAGTATTTTACTTGCTAAATTTATAACTGTAATTATTTCAACTCTTTGTTTTATAGTTATTGCGTACTTAATGCAAATATTTATTGGTGGTTTATTCCTAGGTTTTGGTTCTCTAAGCCATCATGTTGTAGAATATAATTTAGCAACAAAATCATTGGAAGTAATGAGCTTATTTAAATATGTATTATTATATACTGCAGCAACACTTCCCCAAATAATACTACTTGTAACTCTAGCTTTTGCAGTATCAACAATTATTGGTAACACAGCCCTTGCAATAGTGATTACTTTCGCTGGAGTGATTGGTTCACAAATAGTCAATATGTTTGCAACTATGGATAAATTTAAATTCTTAAATTATTTTGTAACAACTAACTGGGAATTTAATTATTATTTATTCGGGGGAACAAATCCATACGGACCAAGTATAAAACATGCAATTATTGTATGTTTAGTATATTTTTTTATTATGATTGTAACATCATTTATTGTATTTAAAAAGAAAAATATAAAAAATATCTAATAAGGAGCAACATAATGAAGAAAAGAAAAAAATTAAAATTAAAGAAAAGTGTAATATTCTTAAGTTTAATCGTCATAGTAATACCTATGGCCTTTTCTTCATTTAAAGTCTTTTCTTATGCTGTGCCTGTTACAAATTTAAATGAAAAAAATAACATAATAAATGATTATGTAAAAAGTATAAGTAACTTAGTAGAAGAAAGAGAAATAGATTATAAATATGTAAATGTAGTTAGCTTAGAAGATGATAGATATATATCAAAGTTATTTAATTTTAAAACTGGAGAAGAAGTAAGTATTGAAAATATTATAAAACCAGAAAAAGTAGTAGACTTCTGGGATAAAGTAACAGAATTACTTTATTTAAAATATCCCAAATTTATAGCAGATGTCTTAAGTAAAAATGATAAAACTAATGCTTATTATGTAAAAGAAAATGAGTTAATAATTTATTATTATGATTATCTGATAGAACCATTTATAAATGAAGAATTATCTTTACATGTTAATTTTAATGAAATAAAAGAATGTATGGATATAACAGTTAAGTTAGATAAAACATATGAAAATGAAGATGGTAATAAAATAGATTTAAACAAAAAAATAGTGGCATTAACATTTGATGATGGACCGGGACCTTACACAAGTAGGTTAGTGGATATTTTAAATGATAATAAAGCTCGTGCTACATTTTTTATGTTAGGTAAGAAATTATCTTTATATAAAGATGAAGTAAAAAAAGTATATGATAACAAAATGGAAATTGGGTATCACTCATATAATCATAAAAGTTTTAAAAGAGAAAAATTAGAAGATATAAAAGAAGAATTTACTAAAAGTAATGAAGTTTTACAAAGTATTACTGGTGATACTTTTCATTTAATAAGACCACCATATGGAAGTATTAATGAAAATATCAAAGAAAGTCTTGATGCAACATTTATATTATGGAATGTTGATACCGAAGATTGGAGACATAAAAATAAAGAATATTTAAAAGAATATGTTTTAGAAAAATCTAATGATGGAAGTATAATTTTATTTCATGATATTCATGAGTCTAGTGTTGATGCTATAGAGTATTTATTACCATATCTTTATGCTGATGGTTATCAAGTGGTAACCGTAACAAGTCTTGCAAGTATTACTAAAACAAATTTAGAATTACATAAGACTTATCGTTATTTTACCAGATAATTATATTAAACCAACATCTAAGGCATCATCTTTTCTTACAATTTCATTAATTAAATAGATGGCACCACCGATTAAAAATAAAATCGCTGCAATAAGTTGAATGAATGTTGACCTATAATTTTCATCATTAAAATTCTTTTCCATACTACCAATATCTTCAGTTAAAAGAAGTAAAAAATACAAATAGATAAAGAAAGCTACAAAGAAAATTGTAATATTAATACTTTTTTCTCTTTTATATGCTTCTTTATCTTTTTTTAATAAATAATCTCTGTCTAATTTATTAGAATAAAGTGCAAAAACTACAATAAAAAAATATATAATCCAAATTATATCTTCATTTTTTAATCTTTTTAGTTTTTTTTCGACATCATTCATGTTAAATAATATGCTAAAATGGTTTACATTAACAATATTTTTAGGTATAATTTAATATAGAAAAATAATTTAAATAACGGAGGATATATGAAAACAAGAATAATAAGTGCTATAGTAGCATTAATAATAGTAGTCCCTTTAATAGCTTTAGGGGGAATATATTATACTCTAGGAATTTGTGTAATTGCAGCTTTAGGGTATAAAGAAATAATTGATTTACCTGCATCTCATGGAAAAATTCCTAATATGATGGTATTTTTAGGTTTAATATCGTTGTTAACTTTAATACTATGTAATGATGGAACTTCAATCTATAAAGGATTTACTTATCAAATAATAGCTATGATTAGTTTATTTATGATTGTACCAACAGTATTTTATAAAGAAGAGGAATATAGTAGTAAAGATGCTTTCTTTTTACTAGGTGCAATTTTATTTTTAGGATTAGTATTTAATGCCTTTTTAACAATTAGATTAAGAAGTCTAAATACATTTTTATTCTTACTAATAATACCAATGGTTAATGATATTTTTGCTTACCTTATAGGTTCAAAATTTGGCAAAACTAAAATGTGTGTAAGTATTAGTCCAAATAAAACTTGGGAAGGTTCCATCGGTGGATTAGTTTTAGGTTCTGTATCAGGTATTATTCTTTATAGATTTTTAATTGGTAGTATTACATTAAAGGTTGTTATTATTACGATTGTTTTATCAATTGTAGGTCAAATCGGAGATTTGATAATGAGTAGAATTAAAAGAGAAAATGGTATTAAAGATTATTCAAATATAATGCCAGGACACGGTGGTATTTTAGATAGACTTGATAGTAGTATATTTGTTTTTATTACATACATATTTTTACTTATGTTTTAAGGAGGATTAAATTATGTGGATTATATCAATACTTATATTAATATTTATTTTAGGAATAATTATTTTAGTTCATGAATTTGGACATTTCATCTGGGCTAAAAAGTTTAAGGTTCATATTTATGAATTTTCAATTGGAATGGGACCAATTATTCATACTCACAAAGGAAAAGATAAAATAGATTATAATATCAGAGCTTTTCCAATCGGTGGTTTTGTTTCCATGGCTGGTGAAGTTTATGAAGATGCCGATGAAAAAATCAAAAAAGAAGATTATATGTGCAATAAACCTTGGTGGCAAAGATTAATAATTTTAGTTGCTGGGGTCGTAAATAATTTTATTTTAGCAATAGTACTTTTATTTATAAGTAGCTTAATCTGGGGTGGAACAACTCTAAAACCTGTAGTTAAAAATGCAGTAGAAAATTATCCAATGGCTGAAGCTGGTATTAAATCTGGAGATACAATTATTGCTATTAATGACCATAAAGTATCAACCTGGGATGTTGCTCAAATAATACTAGTTATGAAAAATAAAAATGATTATTATACATTTGAAGTAAAACATGAAGATGGAAGCAAAGATACTTATAAAGTAGTTCCAAAAGTTGAAAAAGATGCTGATGGCAATGAAAAACAAGTTTTTGGAGTGGAAGTAGAAAGTTATAAAGCAACAGGGTTCTTTGCATCAATTAAATATGCATTTCAAAAGTTTGGTAGTATTGTTGAATCAATGTGGTTAACAGTTGGAGGCCTTTTAACAGGTAAGATTTCTACGAGTGCTTTATCTGGACCAGTTGGAATGTATAAAGTTGTAGATGATGGAGTGGCTTTAGGTTTAAATTATATGATTTATTTAACTGCTTTTTTATCAATTAATGTGGGATTCATAAATATCTTACCATTCCCAGCATTTGATGGTGGTAGAGTATTCTTCCTAGTAGTTGAAGCTATAAGAAGAAAACCAGTTAATGCTAAATTTGAAAATACATGTCATACAATAGGATTTATATTATTACTACTTTTAATGTTTTATATAACAATTCAAGACCTAATTCGTTTATTTTAGCTTGCATAGTTTAGAAATTTATGATAATATATTGTTGACCCAAAAAAGGTATATAATCCGCTATAAATATTTTATATGATTATAGGTAATAAAATAAGGAGGTAAAAAATGGCAAATTTAGTTGACAAAATTGCTGAAAAACATATTCGTAAAGATGTTCCAGAATTTAGAGTTGGGGACACAGTTAGAGTTGATGTTTGGGTAAAAGAAGGAAAAAAGGAAAGAATCCAATCTTTTGAAGGATTAGTAATCGCTAAAAGAGGTGGAGGAGTTTCTGAAACATTTACAGTTCGTAAAAAAAGTGGTACTGTTGGTGTAGAAAGAATATTCCCAGTAAATGCCCCAACAATTGACAAAATTGTTGTAATCAAAAAAGGTAAAGTTCGTCGTGCAAAACTTAACTTTATCAAAGGAATGCGTAAAGAATATAAAGTTAAGGAAAGAAGTTAATTCTTTCCTTTCTTTCGTTTAAAGGAGAAATATGAAGATAATAAAAGAGATAATACCATATATTGTAATTGTATTAGTAGTGGTATTAATTAGAACGTTTATAATAACTCCAGTTAGAGTTGATGGTGATAGTATGAAAAATACTTTAAAAAATGGAGATATTTTATTACTATACAAATTAGGTAGTATAAATAGACTTGATATAATTGTTCTTGATGAAGAAAAAGATAATGAAAAAATAATTAAAAGAGTAATTGGTCTTCCTGGTGAAACTGTAGCAATTAAAAAAGGTAAAATATATATCAATGATAAAGTAATTGATGATAAATATGCTTATGGCGAAACTAGTGATTATGATAAAGTCACTTTAGAAGATGATGAATATTTTATTCTCGGAGATAACAGATTAATTAGTAAAGACTCTAGATATTTCGGACCAATTAAAGAAAGTGAAATAAAAGGTAAAATAGTATTTAGATTATTTCCATTTACTAAAATTGGCACGGTGCAATAATGGATTTAGTTAGTTTAATGTATAAATATATTAATAGATTTATAAATAGTGATGAACTTTTAGAATCTCTAGAAGAATTAGATTTAAATAATTTTACTGATGAGGAAAAAGTATCCATTAAAAAACTTATTGATGATATCAAAAGTATAAAAGATAAAATTCCAAATGAAGTTGATGAAATTGAGAAAAATAGGTTAGAAATCAATGAAAAATATGTTAATGGTATAGATAAGATTTTACAGAATAATACTTTAGAAAATAAATTAAAAGAAAAGTTTCTAAAAATAAGAGAAGGTTTATTAGAAGATAAAAAGAAAGTTAAAGATGGTGGTAAACTTTATGAAAGTTTATTTACTTTACTTGCAGATAACGACTTAATTAACTACTATTGCGATTTACTAAATGATTATGAATTATTGGAATTTATAGCTCAGTATATAAGTGTTCCTATGCCACCTCAAATTGATCAAGAGAAATTTAATGACCTTGTAAAAGTAGGAATTGAAAATGATGAAAGAGAATGGTTATGGCGTTTAGCTTTTAATTATAATGAAAAGAATAAAGATTTTTCTTTAATTGAAGATTATTTTATTGAAAAAAGAGATGATTATTATCTAATCGAATTAATAAGTGCAGTTAGAGATGATTTAAATATGAAGAAGTTAAAGAAAAAAGTAATAGCAACGAAAGATAAAAAGTTTATTAATAATGTTAAGAGTACTTTAAAAGATTATGAAATAGAATTTTAGCTAGAAAGACGGGGGAAATTATGGAAAGAATAAATTTTGAAAGATTAGAATTTTTTGAAAAAAGAATAAATGAAATATTTAACCAAGTTACAGAAGAAAACAATTTATCATTAGAAGATTTAGATAAATTATTTTCTACTAATCTTGAACTTAAAAATAAATATTTAACAGAAATGCAAGCAAATGCCGAAGATTTAACCTTTTGGTTTAATGTAGAAACTCAAAAAAGAAAAAATAACAGTATATCAGCGATTGCTATGAGTTTATTGAGTCTTGGAATAGCAATTTTTATGCCTAGTTTTGCTTTAGTATCTAGTCTTATTTTGTTATTTCTTTTAAGGAAAATATCAAAAAGTAACAAAAAAATAAGTCAAAAACTTGATAAAATAGATAGTACGGCTGAAATATTAAATAGTAAACTTGATAAATTAATGACAACTATAGAAAATAATGAAACATTTATTTTTAAATTACAAAAAGAATTATATGAAAGAAAAATGACAGAATTAAAATCTAATAATGAAGGAAATGAAAAAATAAATAAAGCGACTGCATTAATTGAAAAATATATGAATGATGGAGAATATCCTCAAGAATTAGATGAAGAAATCAAAGATTTAGCTATAAAAATGTTACAATTAAAATTAAATGTTAACTATAGAAGTTTAGAACTTTTATTACATTGTGCCAGAGCTAAAAGAAATAATGAATTAGAATTAGAAGGTCCAGTAATGGTTTTAAAATTAATAAGAAAGTAATTGTTTTATTCTTTTTAATTTGTTATAATTAAAAAAGATAAGGAGGAAACAAGATGAAGAAAGTTTTAATTTTTTTAGGGGCTGTTCTTTTACTTGCAGGTTGTGAGTCTAAAAAGGAAACAAATGAAAATATAACTAAGCCAAAAGAAATAAGTTATACAAATAAGTTTGAGTGTTCAAGAGTAGAAAAAATCAAAAAGTTTGATTTAGATAATAAGAATGCTGGAAGATTTACTCAAGAACAAATGAAAGAAAGAGAAAATAGTCCAGTTATTATCAATGAAAAAATTAGTAAGATTTATGATTTTACCAAAGATGGAAGCAAATTATTAGGTTTTTATGAAATTCATACTTATGAATATGTGCTTGATGGTTACAATATGGATAAAGAAAAATCTTCTTATAGTTGTGGAGAATATGAAGAATATGGCTTTAAAAGTTGTGAAATTACAACTACCAAAAATTCTATTATAATGACTAAAGTCGCAGACATAAATAGTGATTATAATAAAGATATGGTTAGTAAGATGACTTTAGAAAGTATTAAATCTGATTATGCCAAAGGAAATATGTATACTTGTAATTAAGGGTGATAACACTCTTTTTTCTTTTCTTCTAACATGGTATAATAAGACTATATGAAAGAGGTAAAAAATATGTATATCGTAGAAAATGAACTTTTAGAAGAAATAATAAAAAATATAATTAAGTATATTAACGAGTTAGATTTAATAACCAAAGATAAGATAAAACTTTTTTCTTTGATAATACAAACGAATTTAATAAAGTTATAAATAGAGTTATAAAAATCGTGAATGTTTATCAAAGATAAGTGAGGAAACTAAAAATAAATATCCCCATATCAACTGGGATATAATAAAAGAAAAAGCTTTAGATGAAGAAAAAGTTGGACATGAAATGAATGTTAAAGATGCTTATAATTTAGGAAGTAAATTACTAAAAGAAGAATTAATATGATAAATTAAATGAGGTAGGTTAATATATGGATTTAGAGAAATATAGAGAAAATGGCAGAATAAATATAAATAAAGCTAAAGAAGAGCAAGTAATAAAATTTAGTGACATAGAACAACGTGGAGCTAGGAAAAATAAATTTTGGTTTAATAACCATAAAATGATGTATAAAGATATATATCCCGAAACCTATGAAGACTATGCAGAATTAATTGGTTATGAATTTGCAAAATTACTAGGTATGAACTGTGCATCATACGATTTAGCAATTTATAATGGTAACTTTGGTGTTATAACTAAAAGTATTGTAAATGAAGACAGAGAAACAATGGTATCTGGTTCAGAAATAATATCAACTGTTTACACTGATTATATTCTAATTTTATTTTATCTTTTAAATGAATTTAAAAATTTATTAAAAAAATATAATATAAATAACTATTCTGAATATCTTTTGTTAGATGATAATTCTAAAGTTGAATTTAGTAATGATTTAATTATTTTAGTTATTACTACAAGTATAGATTGTTATGAAAATAATAGTGATATTTCTAAAAATGAAACAATATATAAATATTTTCAATTTTTTGAAGATGTTGAAATGATGTATAATGAAGATTTTAATCCTAAAAAAAGAGAAAAAGGAATTCTTTTAACAAACAACTTATATGACCTGTGGTCAATAATTGAAATTTATTCCACTATGTTTAAATTAAAATTAGATATAGAAGGGTTTATGAATGATTTGATAAATATGTTTATATTTGATATACTTACATCACATGGAGATAGACATGCGGATAACTGGAGTGTTATTATTGATAAAAATACTAATGAAATAAAACTAGCTAGCGCTTACGATAATTCAGAAATATTTTGTTTAAATAGGAAAAACGGTGTACCAACAATTTATGAAAGAGCAACTAAACTTATGGATGAAAAGTTAAGTGAGCCAAAAAAAATACGCGTTACTGAAATGTTAGCACAATCAATTAATAGTGGGGCTCCAGGATTAAAAGTTGAAATGAATGATGTTAAAAATAGAGAAAAAAAAGAAAACTTAATTGCTAAATTTATCAATCATTCATCTGATGAAATTTTAATAAAATTAGAAGAAATAATAAATAGAATAGATGAAAATGCCATAGAAAACATGTTTCAAAATATTGAATTTAAAACTAAAAAAGAAGTTCCACGAGAAGTAAAATTAGTTGTAAAAACCATTTTGCAATATAATTTAAATGAAATAAGAGGGTTGCTTGATAAGAAAGGAAGAAGTTTATGAATGTTGTAGATGTAATAAATAGTTTTACTATAAAGTATCTTAAAGATAGAGATGATAACTTATCTATTAAAGATGCCAATAAGCAAAATCCAATATATCAAATCTTTAGGATAACTTTTGGTCTAACAAGTAAAGAGTTTGATGCTTTAGCTAAAAATTTAAGAATGGCTGTAGTTTGTAATGATTATCTAAAAGAAATAAATTCTGATTTATATTTATTCTCTTATGAACTGCTATCTAAATTAAAAGAAAATTTAAAAAGCGTTGGTTTAGATGAGTTAACTATTAAAAATTTAATTATTAAATCTCCGATTATAATTTTATTCTCGGACAAACTAGATAATGTATTTTTCCTTTATAAAGCTGATAAGTTTTATGGATATACTATTCTTGTTAACAATGAATATATGACATATATGTTTAATAACAATGTTCAAAGTAATGTTATTACTAATAATACAATGATTGATATGATGTTAAGTAGTGTTGCAGATGCAAAAAAACAAGAGCAATTAAAAGTTTATTTTAAGCATTTAGAAAGAAATTATAGTTTAAAAAATTTTTATTTTAAGACAATTAAAGATAGTAAAAAAGATAGATAAAATAAAAATTCTCAGATAAATTTTGATGAGAATTTTTTTCTTTTAAAAAAATATGAAATTTTTAGCAAATGGCTTGCAATAGTGCTAATCATATGTTATGATAACTACATTAAAAAAGAAAAGTGGAAATATGAATAAAAATGTTAACCAAAATTAGTGTAAAGAAAATATTAAAAATAAACAAAATAGCTATCATATATAACAAAAAAATGATATAATAACTTTTTGTAAAGGAGACTATAATGAAAAAATTGGAGATAAACATACTAACAATATTTTTGAAAATATTAAATATATAGATGAATATGGAAATGAATATTGGTATGCTAGAGAACTTTCAAAAGTTTTAGAATATAAAGACTGGAGAAATTTCTTGAAGGTTTTAAATAAAGCAAAAGAGGCTTGTAAAAATTCTGGTTTTAATATAGACGAACAACTTGTTGAACACAACAAGTTGTCAAAAAGAAATAATTAGGATTTAAGTTTGGTAATTTAGCAATGACAAAACATTTAAAAGAATATGAAAATAATGAATAACTAAGCCAATATAAATTGATAAGTGTAGAAATTATGAAAAACTAGAGGAAAGGAGAATATTGATGGAAGATAATACATTAATTATATATAAAGATAGTAATGGTGATATCGTCGTAGATGCTATTTATAAAGATGAAACTTTATGGTTATCACAAAAAGGAATGTCAAAAGTTTTTGAATGCTCTACAGATAATATAAGTTTACACTTGAAGCATATATTTGAAGATAAAGAGTTAGATAAAAAATCAGTTACCGAGAAATGCTCGTTAACTGCCGATGATGGAAAAAAATATAACACGACTATTTACAGTTTAGATGCCATAATTGCTGTGGGTTATAGAATTAATTCTAAAAAAGCAACTGAATTTAGAATATGGGCAACAAAAATATTAAAAGAATATATGACCAAAGGCTTTGCTTTAAATGATGAACGTTTTATAAATGGAAATAAATATGACACTAAATATTTTGATGAATTATTAGAACGTATTAAAACAATTAGAGTAAGTGAAAGAATGTCTTATCAAAAAATTACTGATTTATTTATTGCAACAGCAGCGGATTACAATCCCAAAACAGAAGAAGCTTATACTTTCTTTAAAATAGTTCAAAATAAGTTGCACTATGCTATAAGTGGATATACTGCTGCTGAATTAATATATAATAGAGTAAATTCAGAAAAAGAACATATGGGATTAACATCTTGGAAAAATTCTCCTGATGGTTTAATATATAAATATGATGTGGTTATTGCAAAGAATTATTTAAACGAAGAAGAGATGAGCAATTTAAAAGATTTGACAAATATATTTTTAGTATTTGCCGAAGATGAAGCGAAACAAAGACATGTTATGACAATGAGGGATTGGATAAATGCAACTGATGATTTATTAAAATTTAGAAGAAAAGAAGTATTAAATAATAGTGGCAGTATATCTCATAAGGAAGCAGTAGAAAAAGCTGAAAAAGAATATGAAAAATTTAGAGTTATACAAGATCAAAAATATATATCTTCAATGGATGAATTTTATAATAAATATCTAAATGAAAATAAAAGTGAAAAATAAAAAGGAAGTGATTAAAATGAATATGTATCAAAAAAGAAAAGAAAGAAAAGATAAAAGAGAAAACAATAGTGAAGTAAAAGATTTATCATCAACTAGTATCAATTGGTATCCAGGTCATATGGTAAAAGCCAAAAGAGAAATAAAAGAAAGAATAAATTTGATTGATATAATTTATGAATGTGTGGATGCAAGAATGCCTCTATCTTCAAAATTAAAAGATATGGAAGATATCTTAAAAGATAAGCCACGTATTTTAGTTATGACAAAAAAAGATTTATGTGATTTAGAAGAAACTAATAAATGGGTTAAATTATATGAAGAAAAGGGTTATAAAGTAATACTTATTGATTTAACTAATAATGAAGACTATAAAAAACTAATAAAACTAACAAATGAAGTAGTAAAACCAATTCAAGATAAAAGAAAAGAAAAAGGTTTAAAAGATAAAGAAATTAAAATTGGTGTAATAGGAATACCTAATGTTGGTAAAAGTACCCTTATAAATAAACTTGCAGGTAAAAAAGTAGCAAACACTGGAAATAAGCCAGGAGTAACCAAACAAGTAAATTGGCTTAAAACAAATTCTGGTTTCTTACTTCTAGATACTCCAGGTATATTATGGCCAAAAATCGAAGATAATACCGAAGCATTAAGTCTTGCATCAACTGCCACAATAAAAATGGAAATATTAAATATGACTGATATTGGCGGCTACATAATTACATTCTTTAAAAACTATTATAAAGATATATTTGCTAAAAAATACAATATAATAGTTAGTGATAATCCAAGTGAAGTTTTTGCATCTTTAGCAGAAAAATTTAACTTTTTTGAAAAAGATGGTGAAATAGACTATGAAAAAGTATCGAATAAGGTGTATAATGATTTAGTGAGTGGTTCACTAAAAGGAGTAACATTCGATAGATGGAAGATTTAGATTTATTAAAATATGAAAAAGAATTATATAAGGAAGGATATGAACTAATAGCTGGCACAGATGAAGCCGGTCGAGGTCCATTATGTGGTCCAGTTGTTGCTGCCGCAGTAATTCTTCCCAAAAATTATAAATTAGAAGGATTAAATGATTCTAAGCAACTAAGTGAGAAAAAAAGGGATAAATATTTTGAAATAATCAAAAAAGATGCTATAAGTTATGGAATAGGTATAGTAGATGCTAAAACAATTGATGAAATAAATATATATGAAGCAAGTAGAAAGGCCATGTTAGAAGCCATAAGTAAACTTGATGTAACTCCAGATTTTGTTTTAACAGATGCCATGCCACTTCCTATGGATAATTCCAAAGCTATAATTCATGGAGATGCTTTATCACTAAGTATTGCCGCAGCAAGTGTCCTTGCCAAAGTAACTCGTGATGAGATAATGTATGAACTTGATAAGAAATATCCTGAATATGGTTTTAAAAGTCATAAAGGTTATCCAACTAAAAAGCATCTTGAAAATATTAAAAAGTATGGTATATTAGACAATTATAGGCTTACTTATAAACCTGTAAAAGCATTAATGGAGGAAAAAAATGAAGAATTTGTTAAAGAATAACTTATTTAAAAATTATTTTATATTATTAATATTCTTATGCCTTTTAGAAATATCATTTAGGTTAATAAGTGGTATTTCTTTAAAAAATATTGCTTTACTTAGAATATTTATTGGTTTAAATTTTATAAGTATATTACTTAGTTTTATTCTTTCATGGTTTAATAAAACTGTAAACAAAATATTAATTATTGTTATGTCTTTTGCTATAAGTGCTTATACATTCTTCCAAATAGGATTTAACAACTTTATTGGTGTTTATGCATCAGTAAACACAAAAAGCCAACTTGGAGCAGTAAAAGATTACATTATAGATTTCTTCTCATCATTTAAAGCCACATACTATTTAGCTTTTATACCATTTATTATTTTAATTTTATATTATATTTTCTTAGATAAATTAACAGAGAAGAAAATTGATAAAAAATTTCCATTAAAAACAAATATAGTTTTTGAACCAGGTATTAGAACCATAACAAGTATTTTGCTTTTAACATTTACAGGTTTTCTATATTTTGAATCTTTAGATGTTGATTTTATGCAAAATAAATTACAAACTGTAAGTAATAAAGATTTATTTGCTTATCCAAGTGTACCAAGTACAACAATTCATCAATTCGGTGTATTAGGTTTTGGTTTTCTGGATATCAAATCAACTTTTGTAGAAGCACCATCTAAAGATACGTATGCTATAAATGAAGAGAATAACATTACAAATACAAATATAGATAAAAAAAGAGAAATTGATGATACTATTTTAGATGAAATAATTAAAAATGAAACAAATGAAACTAAAAATAGTATTAATAAGTATATTAAAAATAGAACAATAACAAGTTATAATGATCATACTGGTATGTTTGAAGGAAAAAATATTATTGTAATAATGATGGAAAGTGTTGGAGAAATAATTATTAATAAAGATTTATATCCAAATTTCTATAAGATGTATAGTGAAGGTATAAGTTTTAACAATAATTTTAGTCCAAGAAATAGTTGTGCAACAGGTAATAATGAATTTAGTGGTATGACTAGTCTTTACACAATTCAAAATAATTGTACTGCTAATGTTTTTAGTAGTAATAAATATTTTACATCAATATTTAATTTATTTAAAAATGCAGGATATAAAACAAGTAGTATGCATGATTATACAGAACAATATTATGTAAGAAGTGTAATACATAAAAACTTAGGTAGTGATGCATATTACAATGTAAATGATTTAAATATTCCTTATTATAATGAATATAAAAATTGGGCAAGTGATGAAGATTTTATGAATGCAGCTATGGATATTACACTAAGTGATACAAACAATACACCATTTATGTTATGGTTAACAACAGTTTCACCACATCAACCATATAATCAATCAAGTGTTGAAGGTGATAAATATTTAAGTATAACTGAAGGAATGGGTTATTCAATGGAACTTCGAAGATATATGTCAAAATTAAAGACATTTGACAATAGTTTAGGTATTTTGCTTGATAGATTAAATGAAGCTGGTGCATTAGATGATACAGTAATAGTAATGTATGGGGACCATTATCCATATGGATTAAAAAATAAGGATATATCTGATATCCTAACATACGACTTAAGTGATTATGAAGTTGAAAGAACACCAATGGTTATCTATAATACACAAATTAAAAGTGAAGTAGTAGAAAAGTACAGTTCTTATATAAATTTAACACCAACGGTTGCTAATTTATTTAATTTGGATTTTGACCCAAGGTATTACATGGGAACTGATGTCTTTAGTGATGAGTATTTAAATATCGTAACATTTGCAGATGGTTCTTGGAAAAATGGTGATGTTTATTACAACGCTAGTAGTGGAACAGTTAGGAATTATACTGACAAAGAATATTCCACTGATGAATTAATTAGAATAAATAATATAGTTACTAATCGTATGCAAATTAGTGAAGTTATAATTCGTAATAATTATTTTAACTATTTAGATAATTTAATTAAAAAATACAAGAATACATCTAACCAAAAGGAGGAATAAGATGAAGAATTTAGTTATAGTGGAATCTCCAGCGAAGTGTAAAACTATTGAAAAATATTTAGGAAGTGACTACAAAGTTGTTTCTAGTAAAGGACATATCAGAGATTTAGCTACAACAGGAAAATTTGGTTTAGGTATTGATGTTGAACATGATTTTGAACCGAATTACCAAATTATCAAGGGAAAGAATAAAGAGGTTACGGCTTTAAAAAAAGAAGTAAAAGAAGCTCAAACTGTTTATCTTGCAACAGACCCAGACCGTGAAGGGGAAACAATTTCATGGCATATTTATGATGAAATAAAAATACCTGATGAAAAATATAAAAGAGTAGTATTTAATGAAATAACAAAAGATGTTGTTATAAATGCTATAAATACTCCGGGTAAAATTGATATGAATTTAGTTCGAAGTGGAGAAACAAGAAGATTTTTAGATAGAATAATTGGGTTTAGATTAAGTAAACTAATGCAAAGAAAAACTGGAGGTAAATCAGCAGGTAGAGTACAAAGTGTTGCCTTAAAATTAATTGTTGATAGAGAAAGAGAAATACAAGCTTTTGTACCTCGAGAATATTGGACGATTGAAGCAGATTTTAAAGATTTTAAAGCTACTTTAGATAAATTTCATGGTAAAGAAGTAGAAATACCAAATGAAGTTGCAGCTGATGAAATATTATCTAAGCTTTCTAAATCATTTAAAATAGAAAGTGTCACAGAAAAAGAAAAAAGTAAGAGTGCTCGTGAAGTATTTAAAACAAGTACTTTACAACAAGTTGCATCAAACAAATTAGGATTTGCTCCATCAAAAACTATGAAATTAGCTCAAGACTTATATGAAGGTAAAACTTTAAGTAATGAAACAGTTGGGTTAATTACTTATATGCGTACTGATAGTATTCGAGTAAGTGATTCATTTGTTAAAGAAACTTTTGGATACATCAAAGGAAAATTCGGAGAAAACTATATTGGATATGTTAAAAAAGGAAAGAAAAACGAAAATATTCAAGATGCTCATGAAGGGATTAGACCAACAAGTATTAATAGAACACCAGAAAGTGTCAAACCTTATTTAACAACTGATGAATATAAATTATATAAATTAATTTATGCTAGAGCTCTTGCGTCTTTAATGGCTGATGCTAAAACACTTGCAACAACCATCATTTTAGAAAACAATGGTTACACATTTAAAGCAACAGGTAGTGTTTTAACATTTGATGGTTATTTAAAAGTTTATAGTGAATATGAAGATAGTGAAGATGTCATACTTCCAGACTTAAAAAATTATAAATCAGGTTGTATAACTGCAGATGATATTACCAAAACCCAACACTTTACTAAACCAGCTCCAAGATATACGGAAAGTAGTTTAATTAAAGAAATGGAAAGTTTAGGTATAGGGCGCCCTTCAACATATGCTACCATTGTTGGAACAATTAAAGATCGTGGTTATGTAATATTAAAAGATAAAAAGTTTGAACCAACTGAAATTGGTATTGAAACAACTGATAAATTACAAGAGTTCTTCAGTGGTATTGTAAACGTTGAATATACTGCTAATATGGAACATGATTTAGATGAAATTGCTGAAGATAAGATGGATTATAAAAAAGTATTACATGAATTTTATGATGAATTTGAACCATTAGTAGAAAAAGCTTTTCATGAAATGGAAAAGAAAGGACCAGAAGAAACCGGGGAAAATTGTCCAGAATGTGGAAGTCCATTAGTAATAAGAAAAGGTAAATACGGTGAATTTGTGGCATGTAGTAATTATCCAAATTGCAAATATATTAAAAAAGAGGAAAAAGAAGTAGTAGAAATTTGCAAGTGTCCTAAATGTGGCAAAGGTATGATTGTTGAAAGAAAAACTAAAAAAGGTAAGATATTTTATGGATGTAATAACTATCCAAAATGTAATTATGCATTATGGTATAAACCAACTGGTGAAATCTGTCCAAAATGTGGAGAATTAATCGTTGATAAAAATGGGGAAAACATCTGTGTAAATTGTGAGGAAGATAAGTAAAAACTTGTCTTCTTTTACAATTTATTATATAATGTAAGGGAGATGATGTATATGAAAAATAAAAATATAGTTTTTATGGGAACACCAGATTTTTCTGTTCCTGTCTTAAAAATGTTAATTGAAAATACAAATGTTTTATTAGTAGTAACTCAACCAGATAAAATTGTTGGTAAAAATAAAAATGTTAGTTTTAGTCCAGTAAAAGAACTTGCCATCAAAGAAAATATACCTGTATTTCAACCAGTAAGAATTAGAAAAGACTTTGAAGAATTAAAAGTATTAGATATAGATTTAATTGTAACCTGTGCTTATGGACAAATTATACCAAAAGAAGTATTAGATTTACCAAAGTATGGTTGCATAAATGTTCATGCATCAATATTACCAAAATATCGTGGTTCTGCTCCGATACAATGGTGCTTATTTAATAATGATGATAAAACCGGTGTAACAATCATGTATATGGATGAAGGAATGGATACCGGAGACATCATTAAGATAAAAGAAATACCTATTTTAGAAAGCGATAATGTTGGAACTCTTCATGATAAGTTATCAATTCTAGGACGTGATTTATTACTTGAAGTATTACCTACAATATTTAATAATACCAATAACAGAATTAAACAGGGCGATAATTTTACAATGGCTCCGATGATAAAAAGAGAAGATGAAAGATTAGATTTTAATATGAAAGGATTAGAGATAATCGGACGTATCAAAGGTTTAAATCCATGGCCTCTTGCAAATATTATGATAAATGACCAAGAAATAAAAGTTTTAGAAGCAGAATTTTTACCTAGTAAAGTTACTAAAAATGGTATAATATCTGTATTAGATAAAAAAAATCTCGGTATCAATTGTAAAGATGGAATAATTTACTTAAGAAAAATAAAACCAAGTGGTAAAAAAGTTATGGAAATAAATAGTTTTATAAATGGAATAGATAAAGCTAAGTACTTAAATATGGAGGTTAATAATGGAAAGTAAAAATACATTTTTTGAAACCAAAGAAGGAAAAGCAACCATAAAATTTGCAGCATGGATGATATTTATAGTTATCTTAATTATTGTTTTTGCAATAAATGGTAATAATGAACAAAAAAATGATACCAAAGAAAATAATAATGTTAAAGAAGAAATAAGTAGTTTTAAAAATTATGAAGAAATGGTGAGTGATTTATTAAAAAGTTGTTATAACTATAATTTTAAGGTAACATCTTCGGAAAATATAGTTATTTATAATGGAAATATTAGTAACAATGAAGATATTGGTTATAAAGAAACTAGTGAAGAAATTATAAAATATGCGATTATTGATGGAATAACATCTAGAATAGTTTTAGATAAAACCACTGAAATAACAAATCTATATGATGAAGAAGATAAAGCTTTCTTAAATATAGAAAACTTATTTAATAATTTAAAGAATTATTTATATAGTGTTAATAAAAATGAAACTAAAAGAGAAATAAATTATAATAAAGATGGTTATCAAGTTTTAGTAAAAACAAATTTAGAAAATATAACAGAAATATTAATAACAAATGCTACAAAAACATACGAATTACAATTTACAAATGTTAGCATCTGTGATAATATAACAAATAAATAGTTTGGTGAGGATTAAGAATGAATGAAATAAATGTAAAATTTATAATAACAAATTTTATTACACTCCTTAGGGTTGTGGGTATTTTTGCATTAATTCCTGTATATAAAACTTATGGAGGGTTAGCTACATTCATTCTATCATCATTATGTTTTTTTACAGATTTTATTGATGGTTTTTTAGCAAGAACATGGAAAACATCAACATTTTTCGGAAGCTTATTTGATGCTTTAAGTGATAAAGCCTTCTTAGTAATAAATATGTTATTATTAATGAGTATATCTCCATATGCGATAATTTTAGTTATTTTTGAATTACTAATAGCTTTAATTCAAAGTATAAAATATAATGTAGGTTTAAATATAAAATCTAATATTTATGGCAAGATAAAAATGTGGGTAGCAGGAATTGTTATTTCTGTATCATATTTATTAACAGATAATAAATTTAGTAGTGCCTTAAATTTAAAAAAGTTTGATAATAAAACATTTCTTATTATTTTTATCCCACTATTTTTAGCAGAACTAGTAACATTAATTAGTTATATAAAAGAATATTTTAAAGATAAAGTCAATTTAACTGATAAAAAAATAAAAGAAAGAAAAAAAGAAGACGATAAAACATTAAATTCTATGGAAAATGTTTCATTTAAAGATATAATGTTTAAGCATTCATATTATGAATTATATAAAGATTATGGTAATTTAAAATTGTTAAAATCATTAACAAAGAAAGTGTGATTTATGAAAAATTTATTTGGTGTAACTAGAGAATATTTAGAAGAATATTTCTTAAGTAGTGGTGAAAAAAAGTTTAAAGCAACTCAAGTATTTGAATGGTTGTATCAACATAAAGAGTGGGATATAACAAAATTTAGTAATATCAAAAAAGAAATACAAGAAAAATTAATGAGTGATTTTGATACTAGTTTTATTAAAATTGAAATAGTTGAAGAAGGTACTTTAGTAAAAAAATTCTTATTTAGACTTTTAGATGGTGAAAAAATAGAAGCAGTATTGATGGAACATGATTATGGTTTATCAGTTTGTGTATCAAGTCAAGTTGGATGTAACATGGGATGTCGTTTTTGTGAATCCGGAAGACTTAAAAAGGTTAGAAACTTAGAAACATATGAGATAGTAGAACAAATTTTATTAATAGAAAAATATGTTGGTAAAAGAATAGATAGTGTAGTTATGATGGGTATTGGAGAGCCATTTGATAATTATGATAATATTATAAATTTCATAAAAATTATAAATGATGCCAAAGGTTTAGCAATTGGTGCTAGACATATAACTGTTTCAACTTGTGGATTAGTGCCAAAAATTAAAGAATTTAGTGAACTTGATTTGCAAGTTAATTTAGCATTGTCACTGCATGCTCCATCAGATGAAGTAAGAAATAAGATAATGCCTATAAATAAAGCATATAATATTGACACTGTTATACATGCTATTAAGGATTATATTGCAAAAACTAATAGACGAGTGACCATAGAATATGTTATGCTTAATATGGTTAATGATAACAAAGAAGATGCTTTATTGTTAGCTAAGTTACTAAGAGGTATGAATGTTTATGTAAATTTAATACCTTATAATGAAACAAATAATATAGATTTTAGTAAAAGTGATAAAAAAAGAATAGATATATTTTATAATACTTTAAAAGAAAATGGCATAAATGTAACAGTAAGAAGAGAATTCGGGGGCAATATTAAAGCTGCCTGTGGACAATTAAGAAGCGAGAGTGATTAAAATGAAATCTTTTTATCTAACAGATACTGGAAGAATAAGAGAACATAATGAAGATAGTGTAACTATTTTAAAAAACATTAGTGGAGAATATTTATGCGTTGTAGCTGATGGAATGGGAGGGCACAGAAAAGGTGAAGTTGCCAGTGCTTTAACAGTTGCTCATTTAGGAAAAAGGTTTACAGAAAGTGCCTCAATTGGTACAAAAATAGATGCTGTAAATTGGTTATCAGATAATATAAATGAAATAAATAAAGAAATATTAAATTATGGAGAAGAAAATGAAAATTCTAAAGGACTAGGAACAACAGTAGTAGCAGCTATAGTAACAAAAGATTTTTTAATATTTGCTAATATTGGTGATTCATCAGGTTATGTTATAAAGAATAATAAATTACATAAAGTAACTAAACCTCATACTTTAGTAAATTTACTTGTTGATGCTGGTGATTTAACACCTGAACAAGCTGCAAATCATCCTAAGAAAAATGTATTAATGAAAGCTTTAGGAGCAGCAGAAAAATGTGAACCAGATATTTTTGATGTTGACAATGAGTCTAATGCCGTGTTTTTATGTAGTGATGGCTTAACAGGAATGCTTAGTGATGAACAAATAGAAAAAGTATTATTGGATAGTGATTTAACAGTAGAAGAAAAAGTTGTAAAATTAATTAAAAAATGTAACGCTAGAGGGGGAAATGATAATATATCAGTTGCTTATTTAGTTAGAGAAAGTGGTGATGTAGCATGATAATGAAGGGGCAAAAAATTAGTGATAGATACCAAATAATAAAATCTATTGGTGAAGGCGGTATGGCTAATGTATATTTAGCATACGATACCATTTTAGATAGAAATGTGGCAGTAAAAGTTTTGCGTGGAGATTTAGCAAATGATGAAAAATTTGTTAGACGTTTCCAAAGAGAAGCTTTATCAGCAAGTAGTCTTTCCAATCCTAATATTGTTGAAGTATATGATGTTGGTGAAGATAATGGAGAATATTATATTGTCATGGAATATGTTGAAGGTAAGCATTTAAAAGCCTTACTTAAAAAACGTGGTAAATTAACTGTACCAGAAGTAATTGACATAGCACTTCAAATAACAAATGGTTTAAGTGTTGCTCATGATTCATATATAATACATCGTGATATAAAGCCTCAAAATATTTTGATTTTAGAAAATGGACTTATTAAAATTACAGACTTTGGTATTGCAGTTGCTATGAATGCTACTCAACTTACTCAAACAAATTCAGTCATGGGAAGTGTTCATTATTTACCACCAGAACAAGCGAGTGGCAAAGGCGCAACTCTGCAAAGTGATATATATTCAATCGGTATTTTAATGTATGAACTTCTAACAGGTAAACTTCCATTCCGCGGAGATAATGCAGTAGAAATAGCTTTAAAACATTTAAAAGAACCGATGCCAAGTATCAGGGATGAACTTCCAGATATTCCTCAAAGTGTTGAAAACATCATTCTAAGGGCTACAGCTAAAAATCCTAAAAATAGATATAGTGATGCCAGAGAAATGCATGAAGATTTAAAAACATGTCTTGATGAATCCAGAGCAAATGAATTAAAGATTACATTTAAGTATCCAGAAAATGATTATGATGATACAAAATTAATGAAAACAGTAAAACCTGTAAAAGAAACTAAACCAAGAGAAATAAAAGAAGGTGAAAAAGAAGTGGCAAAGAAAAAGAAAAGTACAGAAAATTCTCAAAATAAATTATTAATAACTTTAGCAAGTGTCTTTGTTGGTCTTGTTGTAGTAATAACAACAATATTTGTATTAATTCCCAAAATAACATCATCAAAACAAACCGCTATACCAGATGTAACAAATTATTCAGTAACTGATGCCATCAAAGCCCTTCAAAAAGCTGGGTTTGTAGTTTCAGATGAACAAAGAGAAGAAGCAAATGAAAATATTGAAGAAGGAAAAGTATCTAGAACATCTCCAGCTATTGGAAGTATTAGAAAAGAAGGAACAGAAGTCATAATTTATCGTTCACTCGGAGATGTTACAATTGCGATTGAAGATTATACTGGTAAAAATGCCTCAGAAATAAAAGGTAAACTTGAAGCTTTAAAAGTCCAAGTAATTATTGAGAAAAAAGAAGTTGACTTAACAGATGGAGAAACTTATAAAGAAAACATTATAATTGGTCAATCAATTGAAGCTGGAGAAAAAATAAGTGAAGGAAGTTCAATAACATTATACGTTCCAAAACTTGATAATAAATATCCAGATTTTGTAAATGAAAATTATAGTGTTGAAGAAGTAGAAAATTTCTGTAGTGAATATGGAGTTACTTTAACTAAAAAAGAAGTTGAAACAACTGAATATGCAGCTGGTTCAATAATTTACCAAAGTAGAGCAGCCGGAACAACAGTTGTAAGTGGAGCAAAAATAACAATACATATTGCTGTTGCCCCAAGTGAAACACCTGAAAATCCCGATGATGGCGGTGGACTAGACTAATGGAAGGTAGAATTACAAAACAAATAAGTAATCAATATAAAGTTACAGTAAATGGGGTTGATTATATTTGTAGTGCTAGGGGAAAGTTTAGAAATTTAGGGCTTTCCCCTTTGGTGGGTGATATAGTAAGAATTAATGAAGACACATTAACAATTGAAGAAATAAGCTCTAGAATAAATGAACTTGAAAGACCAGTTGTTGCAAATGTAGATATGGCCTTAATTGTAACAAGTGTTAAAAAGCCAGATTTATCATTAAGCCTACTTGATAAAGAATTAAGTGTAATTCTTGCCAATAATATTGAACCAGTTATTTGTTTAACAAAATTAGATTTGTTAAACAAAGAAGAATTAAAAAATTTAAAACCACTAATAAAATATTATAAAAGTATAGGAATAAAAGTTGTTGATAATAAACATTTAGGAAAAATAAAAAGTATCTTAAAAAATAAACTTGTAGTTTTAACCGGTCAAACCGGAGCAGGAAAATCAAGTTTATTAAATAAGTTAGATAAAAGGTTAAATCTTGAAACAAAACCTATCAGTGAAGCTTTAAATCGTGGAGTACATACAACAAGACACACCGAAATATACAAAATAGGTGAAATATTTTTTGTGGACACTCCAGGATTTTCAGCATTAGATTTAAATAATATTGATAAAGATAAATTAAAAGAAACATTTTTAGAGTTTCAAAAATATGAATGTGATTTTAAAGATTGCATGCATATAAAAGAAAAAGGATGCAAAGTAATTGAAGCCATGTCTAAAGGAATAATTCTTCCTTCAAGGTATATTAATTATACGAGATTTATAAAGGAGTGCCATGAAAATAACCGTAAGTTATATAAATAGTTTATATGATTCAAAAAAAACTGTTGATTTAATAAATGAAACTAGTGCAGATGCTATACATGTAGATTTAATAGATGGTATATATGCTGGAACAAAGAATTTTGATATTAATCATTTACCAGAAATTTTTAAAGATAATAGAAAACCAATTGATATTCATATGATGGTAAATAGACCAAGTGGTTATTTAAATGATTTATTAAAATTAAAACCTATTTGTATCTATATTCATCCATCGACAGAACCAAGTGCTTTTGGGTTACTTAATGAACTTAATAATTATGGAATTAAAAGAGGGTTAGTAATAAATCCTGATGAAGAAATACCTTCATTTAGTCATTATTTTCCTTATGTAGATAGAGTTCTTTTAATGAGTGTAACCCCAGGTAAAGGTGGTCAAAAGTTTTTAGATAATACTAAAGATAGATTACAAGAATTAATTAGTTTTAAAAAAGATAATGATTTTGAAATCTATGTTGATGGTGGTATAAATGATGAAACAATAAAAGAAGTTTTAAATGCTGATGGTGTAATATCTGGTTCATTTATATGTATGAATAAAGATTTTGAAAATCAAATTATGAAACTAAAAAATAGTATAACTCAATAGAATCTATTGAGTTTTTATGTTGTGCGTGTTAAAATAAGCTTTATATGGAGGCTTAGATGTACGCAAGTGTTATTATAGAATATAGTGTAAAAAAATTAGACAAAGAATTTATATATATGATACCAAATGATTTAAAAGATAAAATTAAAGTAGGAATGAAAGTACTTGTACCATTTGGTTATCAAGAAGTTGTTGGTTTTGTCATGGAATTGTTAGAAAATGTTGATGATACAACATATGAACTTAAATATATAACTCAAATAGTTGATGAAAAATTAGTATTAAATAAAGAACTTATGGATTTAGGGACTTTTCTATCATCATCAACATTATGTACAAAAATATCTGCGTTTCAAACCATGCTTCCTTCAAGTTTAAAAGTAAAAAAGAATACATCAAATTATGACTTATATGATGAATATATTTATATAAAAGATAAAGAAAAAGTAAATAATTATATTAAAGAATTTGAAAATAAACGTAAATCTCAAGTAAGTATTTTAAAAGATTTATTAGATAAAGAAGAAGTGTTAAAAAAAACTTATAGCACATCTTTAATAAAAACTCTGTTAGAAAATGATTTAATAAAAGTGAAAAAAGTACAAAAATATCGAATAAATAAAGATGGAAATAATATGAAAAAGACTTTAACAAAAGACCAGAATGAAGTTTATGAAAAAATATCATTATCATTAAATCATTATGAACCATTTTTATTATATGGAATAACTGGGTCAGGTAAAACTGAAGTTTATATAAAATTAGTTGAAGAAGTAATAAAAAATGGTAAATCAGGAATAGTTTTAGTACCTGAAATTAGTTTAACACATCAAATTGCTAAAAGATTTTATGAAGCTTTTGGAAGTGATGTTGCTATTTTACATAGCTCCTTATCTGAAGGCGAAAAATATGATGAATATTTAAAAATATATCGTGGTGAAGTCCATGTTGTGGTGGGAACCCGCAGTGCTATTTTTGCTCCCATTAAAAATTTAGGCATTATAATTATTGATGAAGAAGACGCAAGTAGTTACAAGCAAGAAAATAATCCGAGATATAATGCTAAAGATATTGCTATGTTTCGTGGAAAATATAATAATATTCCTGTTGTTTTAGGTTCTGCAACCCCATCTTTAGATAGTAAAGCTCGAGCTGACAAAGGGGTATATACACTTCTTACTTTAAAAAATAGAGTGGGTTCTGCCATTCTTCCAACTATAACAGTTGTAGATATGGAACCAGAAATGAAAAAAAGAAATATGATTTTTAGTGATATTCTTGTAACTAAAATGAAAGAAAAAATAAATAAAGGTGAACAAGTAATTCTTTTATTAAATAGAAGGGGTTTTTCAACGTTTATAACTTGTAGTAATTGCGGTTTTACTTATAAATGTCCGAGTTGTGATATAACACTAACATATCATAAGTCAACTAATAATTTAATTTGTCACTATTGTGGATATCAACAAAAATGCGAAGATAAATGTCCAAAATGTAAAGATAAAGCATTAAATTATTATGGCCTAGGTACAGAAAAACTTGAAGAAAAGTTAAATGAATTATTACCTTCAGCTAAAGTTGTTAGAATGGACCAAGATACAACCAGAAGAAAAGGTGCACATGAACAAATAATTGAAGATTTTAAAAATGAAAAATATAATATATTATTAGGAACTCAAATGATTAGTAAAGGCCTTGATTTTCCAAAAGTTACTTTAGTTGGGGTAATAAATGCTGATACCACTTTAAATATTCCTAACTTTAAAGCTAGTGAAAATACTTTTTCACTTCTTCATCAAGTTGCTGGCAGAAGTGGCAGAAGTACTTCACCCGGTGAAGTAATAATTCAAACATTTAATCCTGATAATTATGTTATAAAATGTGTTAAAGAAAATAGTTATGATAAATTTTATCTTTATGAAATGAATTTTAGGAAAAAATTAAAATATCCACCATATTATTATTTAGTAAGTTTAAAAATAATTGGTAAAGAATATGAAAAAACAATTGATGCCAGTAAAAAAGTTAAAACATTTTTAGATAAAAACTTAGCTGATGCAATAACTCTGGGTCCAACAACAGCTCAAGTGTTTAAATTTAATAATGAATATCGTATGCAAATAATAATAAAATATAAAAAATGTGATAATCTAAAAAATGTTTTAAAAGAATTAGATAGTTTATTTGTAATGAATAAAGATTTAAGATTAGAAATTGATTTTAATCCAATAAATATTTAATTGAAAATGTATAAAAAATGTAATATACTTAAAGTAAGGAAGGACTGATATTATGAAAAATTTAAGTAGAATATTATGGGGGATAGTGTTAATATTTATCGGTGTTATCTGGGGACTAAATAGAACTGGAGTAGCTGACATAAATATTTTCTTTGATGGATGGTGGACTTTATTTATTATTGTTCCAAGTATCATTTCATTATTTGAAAGTGGTAGTAATAAAACATCATCAATTATATTTTTAGTAATAGGTATTTTATTTCTTTTAGCATCTCAAGGAGTATTTGAATTTGAAATTCTATGGGAAATCTTATTACCAGCAATTGTAATATTAATTGGTTTATCTTTAATTTTTGGTCATAAAGTTGATTTCAATGTTAAAGAAAAAACAAAATGTTTAGATAGTGATGATACAGAAAGTATTTTTGCAGCATTCGGAGAACAAAATGTATCAAAATCTGGAGAAAAATTTGAAAAAGCTAATTTAAATGCTATTTTTGGTGCTGTTAAATTAGATTTAAGAGAAGCAAAATTAGAAAAAGAAACAGTGATTGGGGCATGGGCAATATTCGGTGGTATTGAAATACTTGTGCCAGAAGATTGTATTGTAAAAGTAAAAGCAACACCAGTATTCGGTGGAGTTTCAAATGAAAGAAAAAATAATGAAGATGCTAAAAAAACAATTTATATTGAAGCTTATGCAATATTCGGAGGGTTAGATATTAAATGAATACAACCCAAAAAGTAATTAAAACTTTTGCTATATGTCTAGCAGCTTTAATAATTTTAAGTATTATAAATGGTGTTGCACATTTAGTAACCTCAGCATTTAGTTTTAACAATGATGTAAATATTAATGAAACATATAATAGTGATATTAATAATATAAAAATTGATGTTGGTACAACTAATATGGTTATTAAATATGGAGATACTTTTAGCATTACTGCTGAAAATGTAAGTAAAGAATTTAAAATAAAAGAAGAAGGAAATACTTTAATAATTAAGGAAAAAAATATAACTATTTTTGGAAATAAAAAAAGCTCACACACTACAATTACTATACCAAGTTCATTAAATAATTTAAGCATTGATATTGGTGCTGGAAAGTTAGAATTATCTGATATAACAAGTAATAATTTTTCTTTAAATCAAGGAGCAGGTAAAGTTGATATTACAAATTTGTTATCTAACAAAAAAACAACGATTGAAGGAGGAGCTGGAAAGTTACATATAACTAGTTCTAAATTACAAAATTTAGACTTAGACCTTGGAGCAGGTAAATGCTATTATAATGGTATTTTATTAGGAAATAATAAAATAGACCAAGGCGTTGGAGAACTTATACTTGATTTACAAAATGATGACTATAAGTTTAAAGTTGAAAAAGGATTAGGTAGTATAACTGTTAATGGTAATAGTTATTCTGAAGACTTTGAAGTTGGAGAAGGCACAAATATCATCGATATAGATGGTGGAGTAGGAAGTATAATAATCAATACAAATAAGTAAAGCTAAATTTGGTTTTACTTTTTTTAAAATATTTGTTAAAATTGTTGTGAGGAAGTGTAATTTATGAATAGATGGGTAAAAGTTTTATTAGTAACGGGGATTAGTTTTTTATTGTGTTTAATATTTTTTTCTTTATTATCAAATTTTAATATTGATAATAAAATGCATGAAAATTTGAATATGCTTGCGTTAGTTCTTTCTATATGTCTTTCTTTAGTAATAGTAAACACTATATCCCAAAAAAGAGAAAAAAATATTAAAGATAATAGTGAAAAAATAAAACAAATTGAAGAACTTAATAAAAATTTCAAAAAAATAAGATGTAAAAAACGTGATATTATACAAAGAGAGTATTCTAGAAAAAGTTTAGATAGAGTTAATGGTAATGATATCATTAAATATCATATTGAAAATAATATTAAAGGACTTAGAACAGATATTGAAAATTCAATATACAATATTTCTTTGCTTGATGAGTATGAGAAGAATGTAGCGAAAATATTTGAGCAAGAGTCAGTAAATAATACTAAATATTCTGATAAAAAATACAAAAGAATAGAAAATGTTGTGTTGAAAAAGGTAATTTATACTAAAAAAGATTTTTTAATAAAAATTTATTTAGAAGCATATTATAAAAGTAATGGCGGTAATGTTCATGAGAGAAGAACCGGATTTAGAAATTATTACGAATTATTAGAACTTTATAAAGAATGGGAAAGTGGTAAAAAATATGAAGTTACTAAAAGACAAGAAAGAAAAATAATGAATGATGATATAAGATATAATGTTTTAAAAAGAGATAATTTTACTTGTCAAAAATGTGGAATAACATCGAAGGATGGCGCAAAACTTGAGGTTGATCATATTATTCCAGTATCCAAAGGTGGAAAGACTATCATGAGTAATTTACAAACTTTATGTGATAGATGTAATAGTGGAAAAAATGATAAAACTAAAGAAGATTTTGAAACTAATGATGTTTGTCCAAGATGTGGAGGAACATTGGTTAAAAGAAACGGAAAATATGGTACTTTCATGGGATGCAGTAATTACCCAAAATGTAGATATATTAAAAAAATAGTTTAGAAGTAATGTAAAGTTAAGAAGTAATGTAAAGTTACTTCTTTTTTCTTGCCATATTAATGCAATAATAGTATAATGAATATATGAACAAATATTCAAATAAGGAGATAAAATGGAAAAAGTAGAAATAATAAATGAACTAAGTGAATTTTTTAAAGTATTTAGTGATACCACAAGACTTAGAATACTCGAAGTATTATTAAATGAAGAAACATCCGTTGGTGTTATAGCAAATAAAATAAATGCGAGTAATTCAGCAGTGTCACATCAACTAAGTTATTTAAGAAGTACAAACTTAGTTAAAACAAGAAAAGAAGGACAAGTAATATATTATAGTATTGCAGATAATCATATTAAAGTAATAATTGAGTATGGACTAGAACATATTAAAGAAGGAATAAAGTTATGAAAAAGATAAAATTTAATGAAGATTTAATAAGAATAATAGCTAGTATTGTATTTCTTGTATTAGGAATGATTTTTAATGAAAACATTTATCTTTTAGTAATTAGTTATGTTTTTGTTTCTAAAGAAGTATATTTTAATGCTCTTAAAAACATTAAAAATGGTAAAATATTTGATGAAAATTTCTTAATGATTATTGCAACAATCGGAGCATTTTACATTAAAGAGTATCCCGAAGCAGTTTTAGTAATGTTGTTATTTTCTATCGGAGAATATTTATCAGATTTAGCAGTAGATAATTCTAAAAAAGCTATCGTAGAACTAATGGATTTAAGAAGTGATAAAGTAAATATAAAAGATAAAGGTTATATAGATGTAAAAGAATCTAAGGTTGGTGACATTTTTATTGTTGCACCTGGAGAAAAAATACCTTTAGATGGGATTATTGTAAAAGGCACAAGTCATATTGATACAAAAAGTTTAACTGGTGAGTCAGTCCCACGAAAAGTTAATTTAAATGATACAGTCTTAAGTGGAACAATTAATTTAGATAGCATTTTAGAAATAAAAGCAACGAAAACATTTGAAACAAGTACCGCAAGTAAAATAATTGAAATAATTGAAAATAGTGAAGAAAATAAAACAAAAACAGAAAAATTTATTACTAGATTCTCAAAAATTTATACTCCGATTGTGGTTATTCTTGCCATTCTTGTCATAGTAATACCCGTATCACTTGAAAAAAATTTTACTACATGGGTTTATAGAGCTTTAGAAATGCTTGTAATATCATGTCCATGTGCTTTAGTTATTTCAGTGCCTCTTAGTTACTTTACATCAATTGGTAAATCTAGTAAAGAAAAAATACTTGTAAAAGGTAGTGATGTAATAGATAACTTAAATAAAATTGATACAATAATATTTGATAAAACAGGTACAATTACAGAAGGTGTATTTGAAGTTATTAAAATAAAAAATATAAATTATTCTAAAGAAGAATTATTATATCTAGTAGCATCAGCGGAAGCACATTCTAATCATCCAATAGCTAAATCAATAAAAAAAACTTATAATAAAGAACTTGCTAAAGTAACAAATTATAAAGAAATAAGTGGCAAAGGTATAGAATGTAAAATTAATAAAGATAAAATTTTAGTGGGTTCTAGATCATTATTAGAAGATAATAAAATAGCATCTGAAAAAACTAATGAATTAGGTACAATAATTCATATAGCTAAAAATAAAGAATATTTAGGTTATATTGTAATTAGTGACAAAATTAAAGATAATGCAAAAAAATCACTACAAGAATTAAAAGAAAATGGTATAAAAAATATAATCATGTTATCTGGTGATGATGCAAGTGTAGTTAGTGAAATATCTAAAAAACTTAAAATTGATGAAAGTTTTGGAAATTTACTACCAGAAGATAAAGTAAAAATACTAGAAGAATATAAGAAAAATAATAATGTTGCTTTTGTAGGTGATGGTATTAATGATGTACCAGTTATGAGACTTGCCGATGTAAGTATTGCGATGGGCGGTTTAGGTAGTGATGCCACAATTGAAGCTAGTGATATAGTTTTAATGGAAGATAATTTAGAATGTATTTCTAAAGCTTTGAAAATAAGTAAGATAACTAGAAAAACAGTAATTACTAATATTACATTTGCAATTTCCTTTAAAGTTATAATGTTAATACTTGCAATATTTGGTATAACTCCGATTTGGCTTGCAATTTTTGCAGATGTTGGAGTAACATTGTTATCTATTTTAAATAGTTTAAGAATATTTTTATATAAAATATAATTAATTAGCACTTATGCTTGACAAGTGCTAATTTTAGGTTTATAATATATTTGTTCAAGTTAAGAAAGGGTGATTAATATGAACTTTGAAAACAATGATGAATTAAAAGATGTTTTAAATAAATATGGGCGAGATATAACTAAAAATGTTTTAGATAACAAAGTTGATCCAGTTATAGGTAGAGATGAAGAAATCAGAAATGTTGTTAGAATATTATCTCGTAAAAGTAAAAATAATCCCGTTTTAATCGGGGAACCTGGGGTAGGTAAAACTGCCATAGTGGAAGGACTTGCCCAAAGAATTATAAAAGGAGACATTCCAAGTTCTTTAAAAAATAAGACAATTTGGGAACTTGACTTAGGTGCCTTAGTAGCGGGTGCCAAATACCGTGGAGAATTTGAAGAAAGATTAAAAGCTGTCTTAAAAGAAATTAAAGATTCAGATGGAAATATCATTATGTTTATTGATGAAATTCACATGATTGTAGGTTCTGGTACAGATGGTGCCATGGATGTTTCTAATATGTTAAAACCAATGCTAGCTCGTGGAGAAATTCATGTAATCGGAGCAACAACTTTAAATGAATATCGTAAGTATATAGAAAAAGATGGAGCACTAGAAAGAAGATTTCAAAAAGTTTTAGTAAGTGAACCAAATGTTACAGATACCATAACTATTCTTCGTGGATTAAAGGAAAGATTTGAAATATTTCATGGAGTTACAATAAAAGATAATGCCTTAGTTTCTGCAGCAACTTTATCTGATAGATACATTACTGATAGATTTTTACCGGATAAAGCCATAGATTTAGTAGATGAAGCATGTGCAACAATCAAGATGCAACTAGAATCTATGCCTGTTGAACTTGATGAACTTACTAGAAAAATAATGAGCCTAGAAATAGAAAGACAAGCATTAAAGAAAGAAAAAGATGATATAAGCAAGAAAAGAATTGATGAAATAGACGAAAAACTTGTTAGTATGAAAGAACAAGAAGCTGATTTAAGAAGCAAGTGGGAAAGCGAAAAAGAAGCAAAAACTGAAATAAATAAGAAAAAGGAAGAACTTGAACAAGCCAAATTCGCTTTAGCACAAGCTGAAAACAACTATAATCTTGAAAAAAGTGCAATGCTTCGTCATGGTAAAATTCCAGCTTTGGAACAAGAATTAAAGAAACTTCAAGAAGAAAACAAGAGTAATATTTTATCAGATGTTGTAGATGAAGAATCTATCGCAGGTATTATTTCTAGATGGACACATATTCCAGTATCAAAACTAGTAAGTAGTGAAAAAGATAAATTATTACACTTATTTGATAGATTAAAAACTCGTGTTATAGGTCAAGATAATGCTTTAAAACTTGTTAGTGAAGCAATTATCAGAGCCAGAAGTGGAATTAAAGACCCAAATAAACCAATTGGTTCATTCATATTCCTAGGACCAACCGGTGTAGGTAAAACTGAAGTTGCTAAATCTCTAGCTTATGAACTATTTGATGATGAAAGACACATGATAAGAATTGACTGTTCAGAATATATGGAATCGTTTAATGTTTCACGTCTAGTCGGAGCTCCTCCAGGATACGTTGGATATGATGAAGGTGGAGAATTAACTGAAGCTGTAAGAAGAAATCCATATAGTATCATCTTATTTGATGAAATAGAAAAAGCTCACAAAGATGTATTTAATATTTTACTTCAAATACTAGATGATGGAAGACTTACCGATAGTCAAGGACGTTTAGTAGATTTTAAAAATACAATTATAATTATGACAAGTAATCTAGGTAGTGAATATATTCTAGATAATGAAGATAATGCTAACGAACTTGTTATGAATGAACTTAAAAATACATTCAGACCAGAGCTTATAAACAGAATTGATGAAATAATTGTCTTTAATTCTCTAAAACAAGATGTAATTGGGGAAATAGTTGATAAAGTTATTAAAGAATTAAATGATAGATTGCAACAAAATTACATTCGTGTAGAAATAACAAATACTGTTAGAGAAAAAATTATTGAAGAAGCATATGACCCAAGATATGGAGCTCGTCCAATAAAAAGATATATTACTAAAAATATTGAAAATTTAATAGCTCATAAATTAATTGATGAAAATATGAAAGTTGGTACAACTCTAATAGTAGATATAAAAGATAATGAATTTATCATAACTAATAAATAAATTAAAAAGCGTCAAATTGCGTATGCGTTGTGACGCTTTTTTCGGTTTTTATATTAATATAAGGTAAAATATCTGCACGTGATATTGTAACTAGGTGACTAACTATTAAAATACAATAGTAAATTTGAAATTTTTGATAGTTTGTTCACATAGATTTTACTTTTCGTACATTGTAATTAATGTGTCTACCTATGGTTACGTGTACAACTACAACGCTGACCTCAGCGCGTCCGCGTGCTAGGCAAGCCGTGCAAAACTTTGCTGGAGTGGTAGGAACTAAAGATTTACTCATAGCTTTGGTAGCAAGATAAGCATTGGTTAGCGTGGCTGGTGGGAGTTAAGATTCTCCATCTAGTGCGCAATCAAAACATTATATATGTCAACAAAAAAAGGTTGACACATATATTTTTATATGGTAATATAGTTTTAGTTATTTAAAGGAGGAAAGAAAAATGGCTGTTAAATTAAGACTTAAAAGAATGGGTTCAAAACAAAGACCATTCTATCGTATTGTTGCTGCTGATGCAAGATTTCCAAGAGATGGAAGATTTATTGAAACAGTAGGTACATACAACCCAATTGCAAATCCAGCTGAAATTTCTATTAATAAAGAAGTAGCATTAAAATGGTTAGCAAATGGAGCACAACCAACTGATACAGTAAAAACAATCTTCAAAAATGAAGGTATATTAAAAGCATTTAATGATGCAAAAAAAGGTAAATAATTATGAATATAGTAGAATATACTGAATATTTAGTTAAAAGTCTTGTGGAAGACTCTGAAATGATTAAAGTTGAAGAATTTATGGAAGATGAAACTAAAATAATCGAAGTAATGGTTCCAGAAGATCAAATGAAATATGTAATAGGTAAGGGCGGTAAAAATGCACATGCCCTAAGAACTTTGGTTTATGCCTATGCTTACATTCATAAAATGCATAAAATTAAATTAAATATTGAGGCATTTTAAATTAAGTAGAAATACTTAGTTTTTTTCTACAAAATGGAGGGTCAAATGGTTAATGTAATTAAACTAAGTGAAAATGAAGCAAATGAAATAATTGCAAAATATTTAAGAACAATTTCAAACATAGTTGATGCAAAATTAAATTCTAATATGTACGGATATACCATAACTGATACCCTTGATTGTCATGGTAAAAGCTTTAAAAGATTAAGAGAAATAAAACTTTTAGATTATATGAGTTTATTAAAGCTATCATTAAAAAGTGAAGGACATAATGTTGACATGATTAGACAAGTATCAGAAAAAAATGAAAATAATGAATATGAAACAATTTATATTTGCTATGTAGATTTATTAAAAAGAGGTAGATAGAGTTGAAAATATTATTTAAAAGTTTTTTAGCAGGAATAATGATTGCTATAGGTGGAACAGTATTTTTATCAATAGAAAATAAAGTTATTGGTGCATCACTATTTTCTATTGGTTTATTCGGAGTACTTATTTATAATTTAAATCTTTATACTGGAAAAATAGGTTATTTAATAACTAATTTTAATTTAAAATATATAAAAGAATTGATAATTACATTAATAGGTAACTTTATTGGTGCTTGTAGTGTTGGTTTTATTTTAAGATATACAAGAATTTATGATAATATTTATAAAAAATCTTTAATATTAGCAAATACTAAATTAAATGATAATATTTTAAGTATATTTATATTATCAATTTTCTGTGGATTATTAATGTACTATGCTGTAAATGGTTTTAAAAAACAAACAGATTTTGGTAAATATTTAGTGGTTTATTTAGGTGTTGCAGTATTCATACTTTGTGGATTTGAACACTGTATTGCTAATATGTATTATTTTTCTGTTGCGGACATCTGGTCACTTAAAACTCTAGGATACACTGGAATAATGGTTCTAGGTAACTCTTTAGGTAGTTTTATAATACCATTATGTAACTTAGTTATTAAAGAAAATTAATCTATATTTTTATTTTTTATAAATTCTGTGAGCATTTTAGTTAGTGCTCTTTTTTCTATTCTAGAAACATAGCTTCTTGAAATTTTAAGATCATCAGCAATTTCTTTTTGAGTCATATCTTTAATATTATTAAGTCCATATCTTTTAATAATAATTTCTTTTTCTCTTTTATTTAATAATTTCAAATATTTTTCTAATAAAGAAATATTGTTTTTTAAATCAAGTTCTAAAAATAAATCAACATCTTTATCTTTTATAACATCAATTAAATTAATTTCATTTCCTTCTTTATCATGTCCAATAGCATCGTTTAAAGATACTGTAGGTCCAATCTTCTTTTGACTTCTAAAGTACATTAAAATTTCATTTTGAATACATCTTGCTGCATAAGTGGTAATTTTAGTTTTTTTGTTATTTTTATATGTATCAATTCCTTTAATTAACCCAATTGTACCAATACTTATTAAGTCGTCAGTATCAACATCTTTAACATCAAATCGTTTTACAATATGAGCAACTAATCTTAAATTATGTTCAATTAATTTATTTCTAGCATCAATATCTCCTTCTAACATTTTGTTAATACATTTTTCTTCTTCCTCACTTGATAAAGGCTCAGGAAAAACATTATTTGAGTAAGAACCTGTAAAAAATAACATATCTTTTAAAATATTTAAAAAATTTAAAAACATAATAATTCCTTCTTTATAAAAATTATATACAAAATTTAATGATTTTATGTTATAATAAGCTAATCGGGGGAATGTTTTATGGATTTTGATACTATTATAAAAAATATTGAACAAAAAATAGAGACAGGTACAATGAAACTTGAATATATTAATCAAGTTTTAAAAGAAAATAAAATTGAAGATACGTTTACATTTATAAAAACTTTAATAGATAAAAGTACTATAATAAGTAATTACTTATCTAAGTTTTTACATGGTAAAACTAAATATAATGAAGATGATATTTATAATACTTTCGGAGAAACAAATGGAGATATCTTATTTTGTTATGCATCACTAAAAAATTTAATAGTTGAAGATGACTTGGACTATTCTTATGGAGATTCAAAAGACCTTTATTCTGAAGCCTTATTTTTCAGTGAAATCAGAGATATTCCTATTATGGATAAAAATGTAACAAATAATTATATAGCTAATTTTCAAAAATATAAAAAGTTATATGAAGAAAGCAAAAATCCAGAAGAAAAAGCTATATATGAAAGAAAATATATCTTTTATCAAAATCAAGTTATTGAAGGAAATATACGCCTTATTATAAGTATAGCAAATAAGAAAACACGCTATGGTTTAGAATTAAATGAATTAATTAATGAAGGAACATTTGGAATGATTAAAGCTATGGAAAGATTTGATGCATCTTTAGGCTTTGCGTTTTCTACTTATGCTACTTGTTGGCTTAGACAAAGTATTAGTAGAGCTATTGAAGAAAAGGGAAGAACTATTAGAATTCCATCTGCTCAATATCAAGTTTATAATAAATATTTAACTGCAGTAAAAACTTTATCTTTAAAATTAAATCGTGAACCATCTTTAGAAGACCTTGCAGATTATCTAGAAATGGATTTAAAAAAATTAACTCATCTAGTTGTAAGTTTTTCAGAAAATCCTTCTTTAGATGCTACCCCAAAAGATGAAAATGAAAAAGACCAAGAAAATATGTTTAACTTCTTAAAAAGTGGTGAATTTGAAGATAGAGTAGTTGATAGCATAACTTTAAATCATTTATTATCAGGTTTAACAGAAAAAGAAAGATATATAATAACACTAAGATATTTTAATAATTATACATTAGAACAAGTCGGAGATATACTTGGGGTAACCAGAGAAAGAATACGTCAAAAAGAAAAGAAAATATTAAGTAAAATGTATGAAATATCTAAAACTACTAAAAAATCATTATTAGAATATTTAAATATTTCAAACACTGAAATATTTAAAATAGTAGCTACATTAGATAATCATTCTAAAGTTCTTCTTCATAAAGAATTTGGTTATGGGTTAAATAAAAAAGTAGTCCAAAAGAAGTTCAGTGAACCAGAAATTAGAAAAATATTAGATGAAATAATGGAAGAATATCGAAAAAGTCAAAATGAAAGAAAAAGTCCAATACTATTTACTTTAGAAGAATTATTAAATGGTTATCCAAAGGGAAGTATGGAGTATGATGAAACTAACAAAAGAATTAAAATTCTCTGGGAAGAACAAGATAAAGATACATTTATATATAAATTAATGTTCAGAGCTTTTGGTTTTGATGGAACAAAGCTTTACAATAAAGATGACTTTACTCCTGGGGAAAATAATTTGATATTTAATAAAATTGAAAGATTTAGATTTAATTTAAGATGCTGGCCAAAACATGTAGATAATTCTAAAACATTAGAAGATTTATTAAATAAAGCCCCTAATAAAGAAGAACATGATGAAATAAATAAAAGAATAGCTTATCTTTGGCAAGAACAAGATAAAACAACTTTAATTTATTCTATTATGATAAAAGCCTTCGGTATTGATGGAAAAGGTAAATATAATGCCGAAAAATTAACATCTAGAGAAAGAAATGCATTAGATAATAGATTAAATAATTGGTCAACCAAATTATTAAAAGCAAATTTTTGGCCAAAAGAAAAAAGTAATGCTAATAGTTATGAAGGTAAATACCTTTGGGAATTATTACATGTTACCAAAGAAGAGTTATTTATAATTGCCAAATCTTTAAATAGAAATGCTAAATTTTATCAAGTGCTAGTTAAATGTTTTGGACCAACTTTTGAAGATGCAATAAAGCTAAAGGATATTAGTGAAAATGATTTAAAGCTTTTATATGCTAATATACCTAAAATGCGTAAGAAAATAAATGAACCAACACCATACTTACGTAAAACTTTAAAAGAAATATTAGGTTTTGAAGTACCATATGCTCTAAAAGAAGATTACTTACTAGCAAAGACTTTTGGTCCTAATCTAGATGAACCATATCTAAATACACTTAATGTATCAGATACAAGAAAATTAACAGTTTTATTAAAAGAAATACAAACAAAATATAAATCAACCAAAATAACTAAAAAAGAACCAGAAAAAGTTGTAAGTCCAGAGGAAATATTGTTAATAAATATTGCTAACATGATGTCAGATGATGTAAAAGAACCATTTATGTTATACTTTGGTTTGATAGATGGCGATAGATATAAGGTTGAAGATATAGCATTAAAATTAAATTGTAATCTTTGTAAAGTAAAAATGAAAATTCAAGAAGGAATAAATTTTGTAAAAGATATTTTAAAAACATATGAAGATAATTTTGATGAAAATTTTGTAAGAACAGAAGAAATTTTAAAGCGTTTAAGATAAATTCATGATATACTATATATAAGGTGATACATTTATGGTAAAAAAATTAATTTTAGTAGATGGTAATAATTTAATGTTTAGAAGTTATTATGCAACAGCTTATACAGGAAATATGATGAAAAATTCAAAAGGTGTTCCAACGAATGCCTTATTTGGATTTGTTTCTATGATTAATAAAATAATTGCAGAAGAAAAACCATCATATATGGCTGTTGCTTTTGATATTGGAAAAAACTTTCGTAAAGAAGAATATGATTTTTATAAAGAAGGAAGAATAGATACACCGGAAGAATTAAAAATACAAATGCCTATAGCTCGTGATATTTTAGATAAAATGGGTATTAAGCATTTTGAACTTGCTCCATATGAAGCTGATGATATTGTTGGTACAATTGTAAAAATGACTGAAAGCAACAAAGATTTTGCTTCAGTTATAGTATCTAGTGATAAAGATTTACTTCAACTTATCAGTGATGAAACAGAAGTAAAATTATTAAAACAAACTGGATTTATTAGATATAATCATGAAACATTTGTGGCTGATTATGGAATTGAACCAATAAGAATGATTGATTTAAAAGCTTTAATGGGAGATTCATCAGACAATATCCCTGGAGTTAAAGGTATCGGAGAAAAAACTGCATTAAAACTTTTACAAGAATATAAATCACTAGAAAATTTATATGATAATATAGATAGTGTAACAGGAAAAACAAAAGAAAAGCTAGTGGCAGATAAAGAAATGGCATTTATAAGCAAAAAAATAGCAACTATTTATAGAGATGTTCCTTTAAATATTATTCTTGAAGATTTAAAATATGAAAATAAAATAACTGATGATTTAATAAATCTTTTTAAAGATTTAGAATTTTTCTCATTCTTAAAAAATATGACAACTACTAAAAAAGAAGAAACATTAGAATATGAAACTATTTCTGATATTAATCCATCAACTTTAAGTGATGAAGTTGCTATAGAGCTAATACTTGATAATGAAAACTATCATATTGCTAATATTATTGCCATGTCTATTAGTGATACTACAAAAAATTATTATGTAGAAAAAGAAAATGTATTAAAAATACTTGATAAAATTAAAGATAAAAAGATAATTTGTTATGATGCAAAAAAAATAATATGTAATACCAAAATAAAAATTAATTGTATTGATGATATTATGATTATGGCTTATTTACTTAATTTAAATATTAAAGATGACCTAGCTTATTTAGCTAATCAAAATAATGAAGACTATAAATATTATGATAATATGAAAAAAGAAAAGTTTATAAATATAGAACAAGACTTAGTTAAAAGAAGTAGATTTATATTTGATATTAAAAATAGTTATACTAAAAAGTTAGAAGAAACAAATTCATATAGTTTATATCGAAATATTGAAATGCCTTTGTTATATGTTTTGGCAGACATGGAAACAACTGGTATTATATGTAATAATGATGTTTTAAAAGATATGTCTTTAGAACTTGAAGTAAAATTAGATTTGCTAACAAATGAAATTTATAATTTAGCTGGAGAAACTTTTAATATTGGTAGTCCAAAACAACTGGGAGAAATATTATTTGAAAAACTAGAAATAGCTAAGGGTAAGAAAAATAAAACAGGATATAAAACTGATGTTAAAGTTTTAGAAAAGCTAGTTGATAAGCATCCAATTGTGGAAAAAATTTTAGAATATCGTAACCTTGCTAAGTTAAAAAGTACATATATTGAAGGATTAGGTAACTACATTTTAAGTGATGGTAAAATTCATACAATTTATAAACAAACTTTAACAAGAACAGGAAGGTTATCATCAACAGAACCGAATTTACAAAATATACCTGTGCGTGAAGAACTTGGAAGAAAAATAAGAAAAGCTTTCTTGCCTAGTAATGATGTTCTTTTAAGTGCTGATTATAGTCAAGTTGAACTAAGGGTTATGGCATCTTTATCTAAATGTCCAAGTTTAATTGAAGCTTTCAATAATGATGAAGATATTCATACCCATGTAGCTGGTGAAGTATTCGGGGTACCTGAAGAAGCTGTAACAAAAACAATGCGCCGTTGTGCCAAAGCTGTAATTTTTGGTATCATCTATGGTATAAGTGGTTTTGGTCTTGGAGAAAATCTTCATATTTCTAAAAAAGATGCTGATGAATTCATTAATAAGTTCCATATTCTTTATCCAGAGGTTAAAGCTTATACTGATAAAAAAATTGCTGAAGCCAAAGAAACTGGATGTGTTACAACGCTATTTGGTCGCAAAAGAGTTATTGAAGAAATAAATAATCCAAATTATTTAATTCGCCAAATGGGTGAACGTATGGCTATGAATACTCCAATTCAAGGTACGAGTGCAGACATTATGAAAATGGCTATGATTAATGTTTATAATAGATTTATTAAAGATGGTATAACTAGTAAAATTCTTCTTCAAGTTCATGATGAAATAATTGTTGATTGTAAAAATAGTGAACTTGAAAAAATAAAACAAATTGTTAAAGAAGAAATGGAAGGAGTATATAAATTAGATGTGCCACTAAAAGTTGAAATAGATACAGGCATAAATTGGTATGAGGCAAAGTGAGGTAAGTAAAATGCCAGAAATAGCAGAAGTAGAAACAGTAAGAAATACTTTAAAAAGAATGATTTTAAATAAAAAAATAATTGATGTAAAAATTATTTATCCTAAAATAATTGAAAGTGATATAAATGATTTTAAAAAAATACTTGTAGGAAGAAAATTTATAGATATTGATAGAATTGGTAAATGGTTAATGTTTGACCTTGGAGATTACTATCTTCTTAGTCACTTAAGGATGGAAGGAAAATATTTTGTTAAAAATAGTAGTGAGGAAATCGTAAAACATGAACACATAATTATTACTTTTGAAGATTTTACAGATTTAAGATATCATGATACTAGGAAGTTTGGAAGAATGAACTTAGTTAAAAAAAGTGAAATTAATAAAGTTGAAGCTATAAAAAAACAAGGTATTGAAGCTAATAGCAAAGATTTAAATGAACATTACTTATATGAACATATACATAATAAAAAAATACCTATAAAAACGTTATTGTTAGACCAAACAATAATAAGTGGTCTAGGAAATATTTATGCAAATGAAGTATTATTTGCATCAGGTATAAATCCCACAAGATTAGGTTGTGATATTTCTTTAGATGAATGTAAAAATATTGTAGCATCATCCATAAAAATAATAAATGAAGCTATCAAAAATGGAGGAACAACTATTAAAAGTTATACTTCATCACTCGGTGTAACAGGAAGATTTCAAAGTCATTTAATGGTTCATAAAAAAGAAAAAGAACCATGTAAAAAATGTCATACATTAATTGAAAATATAAAAATTGGTGGAAGAAGTACTTATTTCTGTCCAAAATGTCAAAAATAATTATTAATAAATATTAAAATTTTTATAAAAAGTTAAATTTTTCTTTTTAAATTATGTATTTTGTGGTATTATATTATAAAGATAGGGTGATTAGTGATGGAAAATTTAGAACCATTGTTGAAAGAAAAAGAAGATAAGTTTTATTTTGTAAATGAAGAAAAACCGAAAAAAAATAAAAATAAGATAGAAATAATTGTTACTTCTATTGTGAGTGCTATCGTTTTATGGTTAATGTGGTATAGTTTATATCCATTTTATGTAGGTTTTGTAAACTATGATGATGGACATAAAACTGAAGAAGTAGTAAAAAATGAAGAAGAAATAAATGTTAATTCTGCACTTATAAATGAATTAATAAGTTATTTTGATGTTACAAATGATAATGAATTATCAAATCTTTTAGCTATTTATAGTAGTAATGAAATAACTAGTAATGCTGTATCTTCTGAACAAAAACTAATGGTTGTCTTTAAATCCCTTGGGGTTACATGTAGTGGTAATGAAGTAGTTAAAGGTTTAGAAGAAATTAAAAGTGAAGCTAGAAAAATATTTAATGATGATACATTTGCTGAAGACTTAAATATTTCTTTAGATGGATATAGTATTACATATAATGAAATAAATAATAATTATACAATTAAATTAAATAGTTGTCCTGCCAGTGAAGATTTTATAGTTAAAAGTGTAGTTAAAGCTACGAGTACAGATGATGAAATATATATTTATCAAGCATTTGGATATTTTGTAAAGGGGCCAGAAAATAAATATTTTGTTTATGATAGTGCATTAAAAACAAATCAAATCGGTGAATTTATTGATGAAGCAGGTAACAAAGAATTTAATCAATTTGAAAAGTTAAAACAATTTAAATGGACATTTAAAAAGAGTAGTGATAACAATTATTATTTTGTATCAGTTACTCCAGTTATTTGATTAAATAAAAGTTTAAGATTATTTAAATAGATTAGTTTATTAGAACTATCTATTTTTTTTATTTTACCATAATATTCATAATTATAACCATTTTTAAAATAAGTAATATAAACTTTTTGTTCTGTATAATAAGCATCAATTATTGCATCTTCAATTGTTTTAATTTCATCATCACTCATTATTGGTCTAGTTACTTTTGTTTTTTCTTTCATTAAAGAATAAAGAATATCTTTACTAGCAACAACAGAATTAAATGGCATCCATTTTATCATACCTCTATCTTTATTCATGATGACCTCCAATTTTCTTATTTCTCTCAATAGCAGTGGAGTCTGGTAAAAGACTACTTGCTTTAACAATACTATTTTTACCAAATCTTGCTTTTATCTCATCAATTGCAGTATTTACTTTTACTTCATTATTCTTTTCTTCAATTGAATCAAATAAATTAAGTTGAACTCCACTTTTTTTAGTAAGACCCCCACAAGAAATACTTACTTTTCTAATTGGTAAATTATTATAATATCTATCAAATATTAAAAAACAAATATTAGTAATTTCTTTAGATGAATCTGTCGGTGTATCAAGTTTTATAGAATGATAAAAACCTCCGTGAACATCTTTAGAATACCCAATTCCAAAACCAATAACACGAGATTCTTTACCACTTGCACGCATTCTTGCTGTTAAAACATCAACCATTTCTGCTATGATGAGTTTTACATTTGTTTCATTATAATCTTTAAATAAAACTTGTGAATGACTATATGATTTATCTTTAGGACTTACTTTAAAATCGCTTATTCTGCTTGTATCAATTCCATTCGCATGGTTCCAAAGTTCAAGCCCCATAACACCGAATTTATCTTTTAAAACATTTTTATTATAATGAGCAAGTTCACGAATAGTATAAATATTTAAATTATTTAAATTCTTTTCCATCCTAGGCCCAATTCCCCACATTTTAGATAATGGTGTAATCGGCCATAGTTTTTCAGGTATATCTTCATATGTCCATTTAGCAATACCATTTTTATATTTTTTAGCTTCTGTATCCATCGCTACTTTAGCAAGAAGTAGGTTAGGACCAATCCCACATGTAGCAGTAAGACCTGTCTTTCTTTCTATTGTTTTAAGTATTTCTTCTGCTAGTTCATAATCAGTTTTTTTATATAATTTTAAGTAATCAGTTACATCTAAAAAACATTCATCAACAGAATAAATATGTAAATCTTCCGGTGCTACATAATCAAGATAAATATTAACAACTTCTTTACTTTTTTCAATATATAACTTCATCCTTGGTGGTACAATTTCATACTTTATATTCGGAGGAATATCAAAAAGTCTTACTCTAGAAGGAACACCTTGCTTTTTTAATGCTGGAGTTACCGCTAAAGTTATTGCTCCATTTCCTTGCTTTTTATTAGCTACCACAAGGGGTACTTTAAATGGGTCAAGTCCACGATCTATACATTCACATGATGCAAAAAAACTCTTTAAATCAATACACATTATATTTCTTTTTATATATAATTCTTCCATAGTACACCTCCAAACATTTGTTTCTAAATATATTATAGATCATTATGATTAATTAATCAATTCCTAAATTTGGTAATTTTATTATAAAATAAAAATATATCTATATCAATTATTAATAATCAAAATTAAGGTTTTTGTGGTATAATTAATTTATATTGGTGGAGGAAATTATGAAGTACAAATACACAGATGTCATAAATTGTTGGCAAAAACAAGATATTAATTCTAAAGAAAAGCTAGAAAACGTATTAGACAATTTTAAAATTTTATTTGCTTATAACTCTGGAGCAATTGAAAATGAAGAAATAACATATCATGATACTAGAGAAATATTTGAAAACGGTAAAATAATTGGTTTTACAGGAAACTTAAGAACCCTTTTTGAAATAAGTAATCAAAAAGATTGTTATAATTATTTATTAGATAAAATAGTTAATAAAGAACCATTAAGTGAAAATTTAATTAAAAAAATTCATGAGCTATTAACTAAAGGAACATATGATGAAAGAAGATATAATATAAATAATGAAAGGCCTGGAGAATATAAAAAACATGATTATATAACAGGTATTCATGAAGTCGGAGCTAAAAGTGAAGATGTATCTAGAGAAATTAAATCATTAATTGAAGAAGTAAATAATATCAACAATAAAGATGAAGAAACTATTATTAAAATCGCAACATATTTTCATAATGTTTTTGAGAGTATTCATCCTTTTGCAGATGGAAATGGCAGAGTAGGTAGAACTTTAGTAAATTATATACTTATGATAAATAACTTACCACCGATAATTATTTATGATGAAGACAAAAAATACTATTATATGGCCTTAGAAAAATATGATAGAGAAGAAGATATAAAATCAATGATGGAGTTTTTTAAGTATGAAATGGAAAAAACTTGGGAAAAGACAATTGATAAAATAAGTAATGGTGGTGAAGAAATATGATAATTGGTTCACATGTTTCTTTTGGAAGTAATCAACTTTTAGGTAGTGCTAAAGAAGCTGCAAGTTATGGTGCTAGTACATTTATGTTTTACACCGGAGCACCTCAAAATACTATAAGAAAAGAAATTGATGAAAATTTAACTAATGAAGCATTAAAATACATGCAAGCTAGTGGCATAAACATTGAAAATGTTGTCTGTCATGCACCTTATATAATTAATTTAGCTAATCGCGAAAATGAAGCAGCTTGGAACTTTTCCTGTTCATTTTTAAAACAAGAAATTTCTAGAATAAGTAAAATGCATGTAAATTATATTGTGGTTCATCCTGGAAATAGTTTAAAAATGGATAGAAATGTAGCTTTAGATAATATTGCCAGTGCTATTAATTTGATAATTGATGAGGATACAAAACCTATGATTTTACTTGAAACAATGGCAGGAAAAGGAACAGAATGTGGTATAAATATTGATGAAATAAAAGAAATGTTAGATAAAATTATTTTAAAAGAAAAAGTTGGAGTATGTTTAGATACGTGTCATTTAAATGACTCTGGTGTTGATATAAGCAAATTCAATACTTATTTAGATGAATTTAATGAAAAAATTGGTTTAGATAAAATAAAATGTATTCATTTAAATGATAGTAAGAATATTTTAGGTTCCAATAAAGATAGACATGAAAATATTGGTTATGGCACAATTGGATTTGAAACTTTAATAAATGTTGCATATTTAGAATGTTTTAAAAATATTCCTAAGATATTAGAAACTCCATATATTGAAGGTAATCCTCCATATAAATTTGAAATAGAAATGATTAAAAATAAAGTATTTAATGAACATTTACAAGAAGATGTAAGTAAATACTATATAAAATAGAAGAACTTTGGTTCTTCTATCTTAATGTATTAAACTTTTGATAATATTCATTAAATACTTGTTTAACTTTTATGAAGTTTTCTGCTTTATAATGATTTTTATATCTATCAATATCAAATATACTTGGATTTTTCAAAATATCTTTCCAATTTTTCTTAATAAAATCATAAGTAAAATTTACTTCTTCTTCACTAAAGTTAGCACCCTTATTTAAAGAAAAATTTCTTACATCTTCCCTAGTTAACCTATTTATATAAGCTCCGATTATATTAAACATTGCAATCACCTTAATATATTGTATGAAATTTATTAAAAAAGGAATACTAAATACTATGAAAAAGTATATAAGTTTTGCATTAATTATTGTATTATTTATAATATTTGGTATTAGATTAAGTATAATTTTATCTAATAATTCTTTTTATGAAAAAAAGTTAATAGAAAAAACAAATATATATGTAAATGGTATTAGTGCACCAAGAGGAAGAATTCTTGATACAAATGGAAAAGTTTTAGTAGATAATATCGGAGTAAAAACAATTTATTATAATAAAATAAAAGGTATAAAAACAAGTGAAGAGTTAAAAATAGCAGAATTTTTAGAAGACATTTTAGAGGTAAAAGAAGCAAGTGTTGATGAATTAAAAAAATATTATTTAACAACTAATGATAATGGAAAAAATCTAATAACTAAAGAAGAATACCGATTGCTTGAAGAAAGAAAATTAAATAAAGATGACATAAATAAAATGAAATTAGAAAGAATAACTGATGATTTAATAGATTATGATACTAAAACAAAAAGAGTAGCTCACATTTATTATTTAATGAATAATGGTTATGTTTATGGCAAAAAAGAAATAGCTAAAAATGTAAGTGAAGAAGAATATGCTAAAATAGTTGAAAGTAATATTCCTGGTGTAACGGGAGAATTATCTTGGGAAAGAGTTTATTTATATGGGGATACATTAAAAAATATTTTTGGAAGTGTAGGAAGTATTACAAAAGAAGAAAAAGATAATTATTTAAATAATGGTTATGAACTAACTGATTTAGTGGGTATAAGTTATTTAGAAAAAGAATATGAAGAATATTTAAAAGGTAAAAAAGCAAGATATAAAGTTAATAAAGATTATACTTTAAGTAAAATAGAGGAAGAAGAAAAAGGTAATGATTTAGTTTTATCAATTGATATAGATATGCAAGAAAGAATTGAAGAAATATTAAAAGATAAGATTAAGTTAGGTAAAAAATATGGAAATACAGAATATTATAAAGATAGTTATGCTATAGTTAGTAATCCTTTAAATGGAAGTATTCTTGCAATTGGGGGCATTAGACTTAATAATGATAATACTTTTAGTGATATAAGCTTAAATACAATTAATAAGTCTTACACTATAGGAAGTGCTGTAAAAGGAGCAACTATTGGGGTGGGGTATAAATATAACTTAATTACTCCAGGGGCTTATATTAATGATTCTTGTGTTAAACTTTATTTTGTACCTGAAAAATGTAGTTTTAAAAGATTAGGTAAAGTAAATGATTTAACAGCTTTAGCTAATTCATCAAATTATTATCAATATATGATTGCTATTAAACTTACAGGAAATACTTATAAACCAAATATGAAATTAAATGCTACGAAAGAACATTTTGATATTTATAGAAATATGCTTGCAAGCTTTGGCTTAGGAGTTAAAACAGAAATTGATTTACCTGGAGAACAAACTGGTATTATTGGTAAAACTATAGCAGATGATTTACTTTTGAACCTTGCAATTGGTCAATATGATACTTACACTCCAGTAGAAGTTATGCAATATATAAATAGTGTTGCTAGTGGTAAAAGAATGTCTTTAAGTTTAATGAAAGAAATAAGGAATAAAGATAAAACTATTTTAAAAAATGAGATAAATGTTTTAAATAATGTTGATTTAAATTCTGAAAGTTTAAATAGAATTAAGGAAGGTATGAGGCTTGTTTTAAGTGAAGGTACTGGTAAGTTTTATGTCCCTCAAGGGCTTGATTTTGCAGGTAAAACTGGAACTAGTGAGTCTTTCTTAGATACAAATAATGACGGTAAAGTTGATACTGCTACCATTTCATCTACATTCACAGGTTTTTATCCAGCAAAAGACCCTAAATTTAGTTTGGTAGTTATTACTCCGAATGTTTCACATAAAGAAGGAAAGACTGATGCTTTTTATTTTGGAGCCAGTAAGATAACTAAAGATATAGTTACATATTTAAACGAGAATTACAATTAAAAAAGCACTATTTACACAAATGTGTTAAAATAGTGCTTTTTTTTTTTTTTTTTTTCGGTTAAAATGAGTATGTAAAATAAAATATCTGTGTGTGATATTGTTATGGAGATGGATAAAAATGAAGAAAAAATACGTTATATTTACATTAATAATATTTATATTACTGGTTACAACTTTTACATATTTTAGTACTTTAAAACAGAATAATATTTATAAAGAAGAAAGTATTAAACCAACAAAAATAACTAAGGGTATTTCTATGAACCTAGAACAAACAGCTGGAGCAGGAGATTATAAAACAGTAACTCAGAGTGGATGGCCTACAGATGGATATAAGTTTAATACGGAATTATCTAGATGTGAAAATGGTTCAACTTTAAGCTGGGATGATACGAAGAAAGCAGTTATTGTATCAGGTAATTTATCAGATAAGTGTTATGTTTATTTTGATAAAGTATTTACTTTAGCTAGCTATGTAATATCACAATATACAGGAACACAAGGCGCAAACAATATTTACTATCATAATTCAAGTCTGTCTAATGGAGCCGGAGATAATAGCTATAGATATGCCGGAGGAGACTATGTATTAACAGAAAAAGCAACAACAGTTGGAATGAAATCATTAACATCTAGTTCAAATACAGCAACAGATGGAATAACAAATTTTTATTGTGATGGAGAAAGACTATATTTACACGACTATAATTTATACGAATACTGTGATACTAATTCGAGTACATATTATTTTACATTACAATATGATACATCTAATACACAATATCAAACATATAATGAAGCCTTAGAAAAAGCGGTATCAGATGGTTATTTAACTAAAGATAATGTTAAGAATTTTGTGTGTTTTGGAAGTAATATAAGTCCATGCCCAGTGGAAAATCTATACAGAGTAATAGGTGTCATAGATAACAAAGTAAAATTAATAAAATATGATTATGCAACAAGTGCATTGCTCGGTGAAGATGGTGCTTTTAACGAAACGTATACTTTAGCAGACACCGGAACAGAACCAATGTACAGAGGTAGTTTGACAACCTTAGATCATTATTATTGGAATAATGATACTGGCACAAATACGTGGAGTGAAAGTGATTTAAATAAAATAAATTTAAATACAAATTTCATAAATAATATAGGAAGTGCATGGGCAAATAAGATAGCTACAACAACATGGAAAGTAGGAGGAAATACATATGCAAATATAAAAGATGTAGTACCAGCAACCGCATATCAAAATGAGGTAGTAAATCCAACCTCAGGAAGTTACTCAACAACAGGAGAAACAACATATGAAGCAAAAATAGGCTTGATGTATGTGAGTGACTATGGATTTGCAGCTAGCTCAAGTGCATGGACAACTACGCTATATAATTATGATGGATATGATGATAATAATGTTGCGATTAAGGATACAAATTGGATGTTTATTGGTAGTGATATTTGGACTATTTCCCGTATAGCGGAAATTTCAGACAGAGTATTCTATGTGGAATCTATTGGCTTTAAAACAGAAGGAACACATGGTGATATTTCAGGTATCCCTGTGAACAACAATGGTGGCAGCGGTGTAAATGTTGTTTTCTTCCTTAATTCATTTGTAACTTATGTCTCTGGCTCTGGTACTATGAGTGACCCAATAATCATTGATTAAAAATAAAAACACTATCCTAGTAGTCAAAAAAACACTACTAGGTTTTATAAATATTGTAATAAAAGTAGGAAATTTTAAACAAATAACTAAAAAATTATCTAAATTAGTTGAAAAATGCTAGAATTTTGGTATAATTAATAGAGATTATTTAAGTGAGGAGGAAAAATTATGGCAAAAAAAGAAAATCGTAGTGAAGTTACTATGAGATGTTCTGTTTGTGGTTTTGAATTACGCCCAGTTAGTAAAAATAAAAAGAATACTCCAGACCGTCTTGAATTAAATAGATACTGCCCAAAATGTAGAAAGACAGTAACTGCTAAAGAAAAAAAATAATAGAAAAGAGGATTAAATATGGATATTAATATTAATGATATCAAAAATGGTATGACAATTATCATGGATGGTAATTTATATACTATTGTTGAATTTCAACACGTAAAACCTGGAAAAGGACCTGCTTTTGTTAGAATTAAAAGAAGAAATTTAAAAACTGGAGCAGTTACTGAAGATACATTTAATACCAATATTAAAATAACTAAAGCTCATATTGAAAAAGTAAAAGCTGGTTATTTATATCAAATGGGAGACACCTATGTGTTCATGAATAATTCTACATATGAACAAATTGAACTTCCTGCATCAGTTCTAGGTGACAATGTTAATTTCATTAAAGAAGGATTAGAAATTGATATTGACAATTATGATGGAGAAATAATTGGTATTACATTACCTGAAAAAGTTGAATATGAAGTTATAGAAACAGAACCAGCAGTTAAAGGTAATACTGCAACTAATGCAAGTAAAGATGCTAAAATTGAAACTGGTTATGTAGTAAAAGTTCCGTTATTTATTAATGAAGGAGAAAAAATTATTATTTCAACTAAAGATGGAAAATATTCTGGAAGAGCATAAGCTCTTTTTTCTTTGGAATTTTGCATAAAATTTCAATAACTACATACAAATATAATATGAAAAAGATAGATATTAAAAAATTATTATTTTATATTTTAATTCCTTTAATAAGTGGAGCAGTTGTAGGAATTATAACTAGTGGTGACATGAAGTCTTATCATGGATTTGTTCCAGGTTGGATATTTCCTGTTGTATGGAGTATTCTTTATATTTTAATGGGAATTTCAAGTTATTTAGTTAAGGATAATGAAGAAGACATAAATATTTATAAAACAAATTTAGTTGTAAACTTAGCTTGGACATTTATATTTTTTACATTTAATATGAAAATTTTAGCATTTTTATGGATTTTATTATTAATTGTAATTGTGATTTATATGATATATAAATTTTTCAAAGTTAATAAACTTGCAGCATATTTACAAATTCCATATTTAATATGGTTGTTATTTGCAAGTATCCTAAATTTACTTGAAATATTATAAAAATAATCTGTGTATTTGACTAGCCATTAAAAAAGATAATTCATAAGATACATTAGAAAGGAATGTTTTAAATGAATTATTTTAATGAAAGTTTCAAAGAGGAAACAGAAATGAAAAAAAGTTATGATAAAACTAAAATGGGGACTGAAGCATATGTAGCTGGGGGAGCTGGAGATTATGGCATGATGAACGCTATGCCTGGATGTGTTCAAAATCCAATTTATGAATGTCCTCAAGAAAGAGTATGTCATAGATATATTTGTCATGAAGTACCTCACATTATGCCTTGTAATACAAGAATAATAAATCATCATGTTTATAGACATACATTTACACCAGAATATACTTGCTGTGAAGAAAATGTTTGTGAAAACGTTTTTGGACCTAGATGTTGTTAAATAAACACAATAAAAGTTGCAGATTTTGCAACTTTTATTGTGTCTTTTTTTTAACTTTTTTACCCCAAAAATCCTTCTAGACAGTCATTTTTAGTGTAAATCATTAATTAAGCTTTTGATTTAAACAACTTTTTAATTGAAGCAAGTAATAATAATACAATTATAAAACCACCACATATATATGGAAAAAACTTATAAAGAAACATTGTATTATAAAAATTATTAGCAAAATATTTATTTACAATATAAAGAATACTAAGAGATACTAAAAATGGTACAATATTATTTTTAATATTTAAAGTATCTTTTATTTTTGTTATAAATAGAGTTAATGAGATAAATAAATCAAAGAACCAATTAATGCAAATGAAATTTTCTATGTTTTCAATAAATTTAAAAAATTTAATTCTTCTTAAAATAGTATATTCGGGATAACTATATACATTAATCAATTCTCCCAATATTAAAGTAATTGTAAGACCAACTATAATATTAGTAAGTGCAGCAAGTAAATAATATTTTAGTGATGCTTTAAATTCAATATTTTCATTTAGTAAAATTAGTAATGGACTAGTAGAAATAACAGCATAAATAAGTGATGCTTTAAAAACACTTGTAGTTTTTACAGATAAAATAGGAAAAAGGTTTGAATAATGAAATTCATTAGTAAGAAGAGTAGTTTTAAGAATAATTATAAATAAACTTAAGAAAAATAAAACAAATGCAACATTGTAAATACCTTTTATTTTTTTACCACTTAAATAGGTTGCTAGAATAACAAATGGTAAGCAAGAGATAATTGAAGGTGTAAAAGGTAAAAAGTAAGAATATAAAAATCCAGATAATATTACAAATAAAATAAGTAAATTAAATGATACGTAAAGAAAATAAACTAGTTTAAATAAAATGTTTAAAAAAGTATTTTTCTTTATATATTCTTTTAAAGGTATATTACAAGATACTTTATTTATTAAGTAAATTATAATTATTCCTAGTAATGTTCCAAGAATAAAAGCTATACAAGTATCAGTATTACTTAGTTCACAAATTCTTGCAAAACCACCACCTAGAAAAAGAAAGTGTGATAAGAAATATATAAATAAACAATTATTCTTTTTCATGATTCACGCTCCACATCATATATTAAACCTTTTTTATTAATATTAAATTTAATATTTGATTTAATATCTAGTTTTAACCAATAATCTTTATCTTTAGTTCTAGTTTTTTTATAATAATTTTTAGTTATACCTAAAATATCACTATTATTATCTTGTAATACTTTAATAAATTCAGAAATTTTTTTATTTAAAAGATTAGTAAAATCATTATCTATTCTTTCTAAGTTTTTAGGGTCTCTAATATTAAATGCTGGGTCATTATCTAATATTCTTCCCATTAAATTTCCATTTACATTTATACTACCATTATTTATTTCTGTATTTAATTTACCATTATTTATAGCAACAGTAAAACTTAAATTATTATAGTTAATTGTATATGATGGCCTATCAAAATTATCAGTTAATAACTTATAAATTTTTACATATTCACTATTTAAATTACCTTTATAATTATAGTTATTAAAAATAGACATACCATCAATTATAAATTCATCATCTTTTAGAGTAATATTTGAAAAACATGTATCAATTCCATAAGTTATGACTTCTTCAATTATTTCATCAAACATTTTTAATATATTTGTATTTGATGAATAGCTAATACTTTCTAATGTATCTATAATAGCTGTACTTGCAATCGGAGACTCATTAGTTGTATGATTAAGTAAATCTTCTGGTCTAGTATCTGTTGAGGATATAACATAAAAGTTTTCTCTAAAATATGTATTTCTTAAAAATAAATCAATAATATTATCAAATTTATTTTCAACAACACTTTTACTTAAAATCATTAACTTTATATGATTAAATATTAGTTGTTTTGATAACTTATCGGCTGCATTTTCAATTGCTGAAGTTAAATTTTTACCGTGCCCAACTTTTGTATATGAGGTTATTTTAGAAGAATCTTTATCTATTTGGTCATTTAATATTTCTAAAGTAATAACGTATTCATCATTTTCATAATCAACTCCGATTGCATTAATTATGGCTAAGTCATTTATTTCTTTATAATCAAAACAACCTGTACAAAGAAGTAGTGTAAGTATAATAATTAATATTTTTTTCATAAATCCTCCTTTTGTTTGACAATATTTTTATGAGTAAATAATGTACTTCTTCTGGTATCTTTTCTGAGTGTTTTTTTCAAAACTGTATTATTAAAATATTCTTTGTTATATGGTGATATCGGAGCAAAGTAAGGTTTACCAAAGGAGTTTGTAGTTGTTGTATAAATTAAAAAGTAAAATAATCCAAGAGTAATGCCATATAAACCAAATAAGCCACTTAAAAGGATGAAGACAAATCTAAAAAATCTTAAAGCATTATTTATTTCGATGGTTGTAAATGTAAGACTAGATATAAATGTTATAGCTATTACAATAATTGTAATCGGAGATGCTATACCTGCAGAAACAGATGCTTCACCTAAAACTATGGCACCTAGTATGGAAATGGCTGAACCATAACTTAAAGGAAACCTTAAATCACTTTCTCTTAGAATTTCACAGACAATTAGCATAAGTAAAGTCTCAATAATTGTGGGAAATGGAACACCACCTCGCTGAATAGCAAAGTTAAGAAGAAGATTTGTAGGTATGGTCTCTTGATTATAATTCATGATTGCAATGTATATCGCCGGAGCCATCATTGATATTAAAAAGGCACTTATTCTTAAAATTTTTATAAAATTAACATTTTTACTTTTATTGTAATTATCAATAACAGGATTTACAAAGTCGATAAAAAAGGCCGGTATTATTAAAACAAAAGGTGAGGTATCTACAACAATAGCTATTTTTCCTTCCATTAGGAATGTAGCAACATTATCTGGTCTCTCTGTTTCAATGAATGTTGGATAAACACTATTTTCTTCATCACCTAAAAGAAAACCTAAAGACGATGAGTCCACAATTCCATCAATATCTATAGTATCGATTTTTTTTAGTAGATTATTTACAAGGTTAGCATCAGCAATATCTTCAAAATAAAGAATGCTAATATTTGTAAGTGTTTTTCTGCCAATAGTTCTACTTTCTGTTTTTAACGTACTAGATTTAATTCTTCTTTTAATTAATCCAATATTTATTTGAATATTTTCCGTAAACGCATCTTTAGGTCCATTAATTGATGACTCAACCTCACTGTTTGAAACTGCTCTAGAAATATCTGCTCTAGTTTCTATAGCATAAATTTTATCTTGAATAATTACTAAAGAAAAACCATTTGTTAAGTAAAATTCACACTCATCAGCATTTTTAATTTCTAACGTATTCGGAGCTGCTAGAAATGAAGAAACATTATTTTTATTAATTTCATCTTTTTTTAAAATAATATTTTTTAATATATAATCATTTACTTTATCACTACTTGAAACTGTTTCTAAATAAACTAAATACATAGTTTTAAAAATAGATAAATTTATTTCTTTTATCACAAAATCTGGACTTTTACTAAATTCAGTTTCTAATCTTTTTACTATTTTGTTCATGGAATCACCATTATTAATATTTACCAAATAATGGTATTTATGCTAAAATATTGATAGTGATGTTTATGATAGTTGAAATTGTTAAATTAGATGACTTTGGTCGTGGTATTTGTTTTGTAAATGATAAAGTTACTTTTGTACCAAATACAGTCCCAGGTGATATTGCCAATATCAAGATTATAAAGGAACATAAAAAATATAATGAAGCAATTTTGGTGGATTTAGTTAACCCATCAAGTGATAGAATAGATGCCTTATGTCCTTATTTTGGTATCTGCGGTGGCTGTACTTTACAAACTTTATCCTATGAAAAAGATATTGATTATAAAAAGAAAAAAGTAATTAATTATTTTAAGAAAATGGGGTTAATTATAAATCCAAGCCTTATCACAAATGACACGCCATATAATTATAGAAATAAAATTACTTTAAAAGTTGTAAATGGAGTAATTGGTTATTTTAAATTAAATAGTCATAGTGTTGTAGAAATAAAAAAGTGTATACTTTCAGAAGATTGTATAAATGATGTAATTAATATTATTTCTAACATGAAAATTATAAATGGAGAAGTAATAATTAGATGTAATTACAAAAGTGAAATACTAATTATAATAAATAGTAAAGATAAAATAAATATTCCAAATATAAATGAAAACATAAAAGGTATTATAATAAATGATAAAGTAATATATGGAAATGATTATTTTTATGAAGAAATAAATAATATTAAATATAAAGTATCATATAAAGCGTTTTTTCAAGTTAATAGAAATGTTGCCAGTAAAATGTTTAAGTTAGTTGAAGATTTTACTAATAATAATGATTGTGTTTTAGATTTGTATTCTGGAGTTGGTACATTAGGTTTAAGTGCATCCCAAAAAGCTAAAAATGTTTTAGGTGTTGAAATAAATAAAGATGCTGTAGATAATGCCAATCAAAATGCTTTAATAAATAATTTAAATAATGCTAAATTTATATATAGTGATGCAAGTAATATCAAAAATATTGATGTAGCATTTAATAAATTAATTGTTGACCCACCACGAGCTGGTTTAAGTAGGGAAGTAATAGATTTTATTAAGTTTAAGTTGCCAGATGAAATAATGTATATTTCATGTGATTATCATACACAAGCAAGAGATTTGAAATTACTAGATAGTTATGAGATAATTGATTCATATATTTGTGATTTGTTTTCTTATACGTATCATGTTGAGTGTGTTTGTTTTTTAAGAAAAAGAAGGTGATTTAATTTGAAAAAAATAGCAGAAGATTTAGGAATTACTCCTGCAAAAGCGTCTTATTTAGAAGAGGTAATAAGTAAAAATCCAGATGTAAAAATTGAAGATATAAAAGATAAAAGTGTTAAAGAAATAGAAGAAGTAACAAAAGAAAACACAGATAAAAATGAAGATGCAACAAATAATACAACAACAAATAATAATAATAATAATAAACCAAGTGGAGGAAATTCATTACAAAAATGTGAAAAAAAAGCAAAAGCCTTAAATAATGAAGAAGCTGGTAAAAAAGCTGCAAGCCTTCAAGGTGCAACAGTTGGAACAGGTAGTTATTGTGATATTTTACCTCCAGAATCAGTCTTGGCATTATCATCAAATGGCACTTGTGCTTATAAAGTTTCATTTGAATATATGACAAATAAATGTGTTTATTATATTTCTATGGAAAATGGTGAAGTACTAAGTAGTAATTGTACTCATAAAAATATAACTGAGGGAGAACATCAATGTATAATCATGAAAGATTTAGGGGTTACCAAAAGAGAAATGGCCTACATTTATGATACTGTTGATAATGGAAATGAATATACTTCAAGAGTAGAAGATGTATATGGGACTCCAGATGCCGAAGGTAAAACATATGTATATAGATATCATGTATCTAAATCTACAGGAGCCTTAACAAAAGAAAAAATGTACGAATTAAAATAAAAACATCGCGTACTTGAAAATCATTTTAAAATTATGATATTATAAGTATATATGAGGCAATTCTTCATATATTAAAAAAGGAAACATTTGATTTGGACGTTGAATGTTACCTTTTGTTTATTTGGATGTTTACCTAGATAGTTACTATCACAAGTAAACATTTTTTTGATTAAAAATAATTTGACAAACATCAAAAAAAGTAATATAATCAAGGAGTAATTGACGAAGAAGTTATCTAAGTAGTTAGTTCAAGCCTTTGTACAGGAAATTGTAGTCATTGACTGAGAGCTACAACAAAAAGATGAATTAATGAATTTCAATAATGGAGTCAAATCGTGTAAGAGCGTTAATCTATTTGAGGTAGTAGAAATACTATAAAAAAAGGTGGTACCACGAGCAATTCGTCCTTTTAGGATGTTTGCTCGTTTTTATATTTTTGTACCGATGAAAAGGAAGGATAATATGAAGGAAAAGTTAGAAAAAATAAGAGAGTTAGGTTTAGAAAAAATTGATGCTACTAAAACTATTCAAGAACTTGAAGATGTTAGAAAAGATTTGATGGGTAAGAAAAGTGAACTTGCTGAAGTCTTAAAAAACATGGGAAGTCTAGCTCCAGAAGACAAAAAAAGTGTAGGAATGATGACTACAGAAATTAAAAATGTATTTCAAGAAAAATTAGCAAGTAAGGAAGAAGAAATTATTGCATCAATGAGTGTTTTAGATGAACCAATTGATTTAACAGTACCTGGAAAAAAAGTTAGTGCTGGGGCTCTACATCCAATTACACAAATGCGTAATGATTTAAATGAAGCTTTTTTATCACTTGGTTTTGAAGTTTATACTGAAGATGATATAAGTAGTGAAGAATATGCATTTGATAATTTAAACTTTGCTAAGGATCATCCAGCTCGTCAATCTATGGATACATATTGGATTGAAGGAACTGAAGATAAAGAGGGTGCACAAAGACTTTGTTTAAAACCTCATTTAACGGGTGGTTCAGTAAGATATTTACTAAAGCATGGAGCACCAGCTAGATTTGTGTATCCTGGTAAAGTTTTTAGAAATGAAACAACTGATGCTAGACATGAAAGAGCTTTTTATCAATATGAAGCCTTAATTGTGGATAAAGATATATCATTTTCATCTGGTATGGTAATGATACAAACTATTTTAGAAAAAGTTTTTGGAAGAAAAATAAATACTAGAATGAGAGAAGGTTTCTTCCCATTTACAGAACCTGGTTATGAAATTGATATGGAATGTCTTGTTTGCGGGGGTGTAGGCTGTAAAGTATGTAATCATAATGGTTGGATAGAAGTTATGCCTGGTGGAGTAATTCATCCGAATGTCCTTAAATCTGCCAAACTTGACCCAGATGAATGGACAGGATTTTATATTAATATTGGATTAGATAGATTAGTAATGATGCGTTATGGAGTAGATGATGTAAGACTTTTCCATAGTAGTGATTTACGTTTCTTAAAACAATTTAAATAAGGAGGATAAAAATGAGAGTATCATTAAATTTAGTAAAAAAATATATAAATTTACCAGATTATTTAACAAATGAACAAATAGCATATGATTTAACTCTTAGAACTGTTGAAGTTGAAAGTGTTGAAGAAACTGCTAAAAAGTTTCATGATATTATTGTAGGTAAAATAGTTGAAGTAAATAATCATCCAGATGCTGATAAATTAAAAGTATGTATGGTTGATATTGGTGAAGATAAAAATGTTCAAATTGTATGTGGAGGCTCTAACCTTTACAAAGATGAATTAGTGGTTGTTTGTAAACCTGGAGCTGAAGTTATTTGGCATGGTGTAGGTGACCCAGTAGTAATTAAAGAAACTAAAATGCGTGGAGTATCTTCTTATGGTATGATTTGTGCATCCGAAGAAGTTTTCCTAAGTGATTTCTTTCCAGCGAAAGATGAAACTGAAATAATCGATTTAAGTGGAATTGATTGTAAACCTGGAGATAATATTGCTGATGTTGTTGATATGAACGATACAGTATTAGAAATAGATAATAAATCATTATCAAATAGACCAGATTTATGGGGGCATTATGGAATAGCTCGTGAATTATCTGCAATATACGATGTTCCATTAAAAGCACAAGAAACATATGAAATTGATAAAAATTTACCAAAATATGATGTAGAAATAAAAGAACCATCAAAATGTTACAGATATGCAGCAGTTGAAATTGATGGAATTTATGAAAAAAAATCACCAATGTGGATGCAATCTTTGCTTGTTAAATGTGGTGGCAGACCAATTAATGCAATCGTAGATATTACAAATTATGTTATGTTTGCTGTTGGACAACCTCTTCATGCTTTTGATAAAACTCATGTTAGCGGAGAAAAAATAGTTGTTAGGAATGCAAAAGTTGGTGAAGAATTATTGTTACTTGACCATAATTCTATTAAGTTAACTACTGATGATTTAGTTATTTGCGATACTGAAAATGCAATGGCTCTAGCAGGTATTCGAGGTGGTAGTAAAGACTCAATATTACCTGATACTAAAGGTATTGTTTTAGAAGTTGCAAATTTTCCAGCTGCATCAATTAGAAAAACAGGCAAAAGATTTGCAGAAAAAACTGATGCATCTATTAGATATGAAAAGGGAATAGATACGAATAGAGTTGATGAAGGACTAAATTTAGCTTTATCTTTAATTAAGAAAATATTTCCTGAAAGTAAAATTGTTAAATTTGCTGATGTTTACCCAGTAGAAACTAAAAAAGAAGAAATAGATGTAAGTAAGAATTTCTTAACTACTAGATTAGGTAAGAAAATAGATGATGCAGTTATTAAAAGAATTCTTACTGCTTTAGGCTATGAGGTTACTTTAAATGATGGTGTATACCATGTAGTAGTACCAACATTTAGGTCAACCGGAGATGTATCTTTAAAAGATGATGTAATGGGAGATATTGCTAGAATATTAAGCTTTGATTCATTTGAAGCAAAACCTATTGATATAACCATTGAACACTCTATTAATCAAAGAAAAGTATTATTAGAAAAAAGAATAATGGAATATTTAGCTAATAGATGTGGTTTTTATGAAATATTTACATATCCTTGGATAGATGAAAAATATATTAATGCAGCAGGGATTTCAACTGATGATGCAATTAGACTTGCAACGCCTCCGGCACCTGAACTTGCAAATTTAAGAACATCTCTTATCCCTGGATTACTTGAGGCAACTGTTAAAAACCTAAGATATTATGACTCATTTAAAATCTTTGAATGTGCCGAAACTTTTAAAAAAGGTGATTATAGACCATCAAGTGATGATGAAATATTACCTGTTCAAAACAAACATCTAGCTGGTGCAATCATCGGTAAAAATGCTAAAGAAATATTCTTTGAATTAAAAGGTGTTTTAGAAGAAATGTCTAGATATGCTCATATGGATTCAATAAAACTAGAAGTGGGAGATAAACCAAGCTGGGCTGATGTTAATGCAAATTTAAATATAACATTAAACGGTAATGTAATTGGTTCTCTAGGATTATTATCAATTAAAGCTATGAATGATGTAAAAATCAAAAGAACTAATGTAGCTATATTTGAATTAAATATGGAAGAATTAATTCCATTTGCTTCTAGAGATAATAAATTTGAACATTTACCTGAACTTCCTTTAGTGGAAAAAGACTTATCAATCTTAGTTGATGAATCTGTAAGTTGGGCAATAATTGAACAAACTGTAAAAGGAAAAGTTAAAGAAGTTGAATTTGTGGATGAATATCGTGGAAATCAAATTCCTGAAGGTAAAAAATCTGTTACATTTAAGGTACGTATGATTAATGAAGGTAGTACAATGACTATGGAAGAAATAAATGATAAAATGGAAAGAATACTTTCTTCATTATATAAAAGATGCGGAGCTAAATTAAGAGAAGAATAATATATACAAAAAAGCCCTAAATTGCACTTTTGTGCAAATATAGTGCTTTTTTTTTTTTTTTTTTTTCGGTTAATATAGATATATAGTGTAAAATATCTGTGTGTGATATTGTTATAAGGAGTGTATAAATAATGGAAAATAAAAAAACAAAAATAGTATCAATCGTAGCAATAGTTGCATTAGCATTAACACTAGTTACTGCGACATTTGCCTACTTTCAAGCCCAAACTGGTGAAGGATCTCAAACCGATATTAAAATAAATGCAAATACGGTAGATACATTTACATTTGAGACTGGCTCTGCAATTAGTCTAAATATAAATCAATATAACTTTGCAAGTGGAGCAGGAAACCAAAGCGGAACAACATTTGCTAAAGCAATGCTTACTGCCAACAATAAAACAAACACAGCATCAGAACATTATTATATGTATTTAAATATATCTGAAAATACATTTACATATACCCAGGATGAAAATGCACCAGAAATACTTTTAACAATAAAAGATGAAAGCAATAATGAAATAACAAGTATAAATGGCTTAATATATAAAACAGTAACAGATGGAAAAGGTTCATCAATATCAGGGTTTGATATAACAAATCAAAGTGGTTTAATAACAATATTTGAAAATAGAGAAATAACAACATCATCAAGTACAACAGAAGAATGGAATATCACACTAACTTATGTAAACTATAATGAAAATCAATCAGCAAATGCTGGTAAAAGTTTTAATAGTAACGTTATGATACAAAAAGAAATAATACCTTCAGCATTGTCAGATATATGCACAAGTGGTAATAATTTGACTACGTGTATTACGACACTTGCAAATAATAGTAAATCGGATTATACAAAGATATATCATCATACAAGTACATTAACAAATGGAGCGAGAGACAACTCGTACAGATATGCAGGGGCAAATAATAGTGTAAAAAATTATATATGTTTAGGTTCAACAGAAACAACATGTCCAGAAGAAAATTTATATCGAATAATCGGAGTATTTGGTGACCAAGTAAAAGTAATAAGAGCAAAAACTGAAAGTAATCAATATTGGGACACAAATGGTTCAAATACATGGTCCACATCAAGCTTAAATACATATTTAAATGGAACGTATTTAACAAGCCTTGGCACGCTTGCAGATAAAATAGCTATTACAGCATATAAAGTCGGAGGAAGTACATCCGCAAATCTTTTATTCAGTCCTCCAGCAACAGCATATTTAAATGAAGTTGGAAGTAGTGCATCAAGTACAACACATAACGCAAAAATAGGCTTAATGTATATGTCAGATTATTATTATGGAGCGAGTCCAAGTGCATGGACATTAGTAGGGTTAAATGAAAATGATCCAACAAAAGATTACAGCGCAGCAACAACAATGAATTGGTTATATTCGGGTTCTGAGGAATGGACAATTACACGCTACACTCAATCAGCAAGACGTGCGTTCCGTGTGCATAGTGATGGCTTCCTAGGCAATCCCACTGTAAATGAGTTTAACCTTGCAGTCCGTCCTGTTTTTAATCTTGAGTCTTCGACAACCTATGTCTCAGGTTCTGGGACGGTGATTGACCCGATTGTGATAAACTAGTGCTTTAGGAATTTCGTTAAGAAGTAACTTATAGTTGCTTTTTTTCTTTTAAATAATGTATAATTTGAATGGAGGTAAAGATATGATAATTCCAAAGTTTATAAAAAAAGAAAGTGTAATCGGAGTAGTTGCGCCATCTGATGGAGCAGATAATGAATTAAAGGTTAAAAGATTTAAAAATGCCTGTAGTAAATTAGAGAGTTTAGGTTATAAAATTAAATTATCTGATAATGTTTTTAATTCATTTATGGGCAGAAGCACAAGTGAGGAACAAAGAGCAAAAGAATTTAATGAAATGGTTAATGATAAAAAAGTTGATTTAATAATGTGTGCTTCTGGTGGTGAATTTCTTTTAGAAATTTTGCCTTATATTGATTTTGAATTGTTAAAAAATAATCCAAAATTTGTGTGTGGTTTTTCTGACCCAACTGGCCTGTTGTATCCAATAACTACAAAGTGTGATATAGCAACTATTTATGGTAAAAATTTTTCTAATTTTGTAATGGAAGAATATCATCAAAGTGAAAAAGACTTTTTAAGTTTAATAAATGGTAATATTATAGAACAAGATAGTTACGAAAAATATGAAGATGTTTATCCAGAGAAAGTAACTGGTCTAGAGAGCTATAATTTGGATAGCGATGTAAGATGGATGACAGTTAATGATGAAGATATTTTTATTAAAGGTCGAATTATTGGTGGTTGTTTTGATATTATATCTGACCTAGCTGGTACAAAGTATGATGGAATAAATGAATTTAATGAAAAGTATAAAAATGATGGTATCATCTGGTATTTTGATAATTGTGAAAAAAGTATGGATGATGTAATTAGAATACTTTGGAAGTTTAATGAACTTGGATATTTTAAATATGCAAAAGGTATTATTTTTGGAAGATTTGGAAAAGAAGTAAGTAATACATATGAAAATGTAATTGATTGTTTAAAAGATAGTGTTATAAGTAAGTTAGATATACCAATAATTTATAATGCTGATGTAAGCCATAAGGGTCCATGTTTAAATATAATTAATGGTGTAATTACTGAAGTTGAAGTAAAGAAAAATAAAGGAAAGATTAATTTTAAAATTTCTGAATAAACTTATAAAAGAGGGATAATATGCAAGAGATTATATTACACATTATAGAACAATATGGATATTTCGGAGTATTTTTTCTAATATTAATTGAAAATGTCTTTCCTCCGATACCTTCAGAAGTAATTCTTTTATTCAGTGGTTTTTTTAGTACATACACTAATTTAAAAGTATTTTTCATGATTATAGCATCAACATTTGGTTCTTTATTCGGAGCTTTAATCCTTTATTACATAGGTAAAATATTTAATAAAGAAAGGCTAAAAAAAATAGTAAGAGGAAAAATAGGTAAAGTATTATTTTTAAAAGAAAAAGATATAGATAAAGCTGATGATTGGTTTGACAATAAAGGAAATAAGAGTGTATTTTTCTGTCGGTTTGTGCCTATTGTTCGAAGTTTAATTTCTATTCCTGCCGGTATGAGTGAAATGCCTATGGGAAAATTTATAGTTTATACTCTATGTGGTTCTGTAATTTGGAACACAATTCTAATCTGTGTGGGATATAAACTAGGTAGCAACTGGGAATATTTCTTAACTATATTAGATAAATATAAAATAATAGTTATTATTGTAATATTCATTCTAATTATTTTTATAATATATCGAAGAAAAAGCAAAAAGTAGTGGAGCTTTTTCTTTTCTTTTGATATAATAGAACATGTAAGTGAGGTGTAAGTATGAGTGAAGAAGTAACATTACTTCCTGCCGATACCTATCAAGTGGTAAATAAAAGTATCTTAAGTGATACTGACAGAAAGTATTTAATATCTTTTTATGAACCAATTATTGGTCATTTAGCAACATCCCTATATCTTACCCTTGTAAATGATTTAGAATTAAACTCACAAGTATCAAGAGACTTAACTCATCATCATTTAATGAGTATTTTAAAAATACCTCTAAAAACATTAAAAAATGCTCGTGAAGCCCTAGAAGCTGTTGGTCTTTTAAAAACATATTTTAAAAGTGGTAGTATAAATAATTACATTTATGAAATATATTCACCATTAAGTCCTAATGAGTTTTTTAATCATCCAATATTAAATATTGTTTTATATAATAATATCGGTGCAACAGAATATGAATATTTAAAAAAACAATATCAAAAAATAAAAATAGACACTAAAGACTATAAGGATATAACTAAAAGATTAGATGAAGTAATGGATAGTGGCATAGCTTTACCTGGTGCTGATGCGATAGAACGTAGTATCAATGATGTTTCTGTCGGAGATAAAGTTGATTTTGATATGATTTTATCAAGTATTCCCAAAGGTGTTATTAATGAAAAAGCTTTCACTAAAAAGACGAAAGAATTAATAAATCAGTTATCATTTATATATAAAATTGACACATTAAAAATGATAGAATTAATAAGAAGTATCTTAAATGAATTTGGTATGATTGATAAAAATGCTTTAAGATTACAAGCCCGTAGAATGTATCAATTTAATAATGGTGCTTTACCGACATTAATTTATCGTTCCCAACCGGAATACTTAAAGTCCCCAGCTGGAGATACTTCCATGCGTGGTAAGATTATTGCTATGTTTGAAAGTATCAATCCAGTTGACTTTTTAAGAAATAAGTATGGGGGAACCAAACCCACAAATAGAGATATTAAAATAATAGAAAGTTTAGTAATTGATTTAGAGATGCCCCCAGCAGTTGTAAATGTTTTACTTGATTATGTTTTAAGAAAAAATAATAATAAACTTGCAACTAATTATATTGAAACAATTGCAGGACAATGGAAGCGAGCTGGCTTAAAAAATGCAACTGAAGCCATGAACTTTGCTGAAAAAGAAAATAAAAAATATACTAAAAAGTTTGACAATGAAAAAGTAACTAAAGAACCAGTTTGGTTTAATAAAGTAAATGAAGCAAGCGAAGTAACTGAAGCTGATAAAGAAGAACTAGAAAATTTATTAAAGGAGTTTAAATAATGGAACATATTAACATGACATTAAGTGAAAAAATAGAAAAAGAACTAGAAAAAGAATTACAAAAATCATTAAAAGATGAAGACTTTTGTAATTTAGTTAAAAGAAACAAACTACCTAGAGATATAACACTAAAAAATAATACTAAATTAATGGATACATGTGATGAACTTAAAAATTGTAAAATATGTAAAGGTTTATTTATGTGTAAAAATAAAGTAAGTGGTCATGTTTTATATCCAAGTTTTAGTGATGAAACCCTAAAATTCATTTATATGCCATGTAAGTATCAAAAAGAATTAATAAAAAAAGAAAGTGAAAAGAAAGAAAAGTTAAATGAAATAAAAAATGCTAGAATGAAAGACATAGACATAGAAGATAAAAATAGATATAAAGTAATAAAATGGTTAAAAAAATATTTTGATGATTATGAAAAAGTAAATACATTAAAAGGGTTATATTTACATGGTTCTTTTGGAAGTGGTAAAACTTATTTAATATCAGCATTATTTAATGAACTTGAAATAAGTAAAGATGCCATCACAGAAGTTGTATATTTACCAGAAACCTTAAGAAATATGAAAGAAGATTTTAGTTTAGTTGAAGATAAAGTAAATTATTTAAAAAATGTAGATATCCTACTTATTGATGATATTGGAGCTGAAAATGTTACTGCCTGGGGTAGAGATGAAATATTAGGAACAATACTACAGTATCGTATGAATAATAAATTAAGTACATTTTTTACATCTAATTTAACATTAGAAGAATTAGAAGTACATTTATCACTTTCTAAAAATAGTGAAGATAAAGTTAAAGCTCGAAGAATAATTGAAAGAATAAAAGAGTTAACAGAAGATTTAGAACTAGTAAGTATTAATAGAAGAAGTTAAGGAGTAGTTATGCAAGAATTTTTAATGAGAAATTATAATTATATGTTTTTAATAGTTATAATTTTTTATAATATATTTCCTAAAAAAATAAGACCAATAGCATTATTGTTATTTAGTTGGTTGTTTTTTTTGTTAATTAGTAAAAGTTTAATAATATTTTTATTATTAACAATTATATCTATTTATTTTTCTTGTATATTTATGTCTAAAATAGAAGAAAGAAAAAAAGAAGTTTTAAAAGAAACTAAAGAAGAAGATAAAAAACTTATTAAAAATAAATATAAGAATAAGAAAAAATTAGTTTTAATACTATGTTTATTAATTAATATATCTTTTTTATTTATTTTTAAATACTTAAAATTCTTTACAATAAATACAAATTACTTATTAAATTTATTTAATATTAATTATGAATTTAATATTATAAAACTAATTGCTCCGATAGGAATATCTTTTTATACATTACAAGCCTTATCATATTTATTTGATTGTTATAATGGCAAAATTAATGCTGATAAAAACTTTTTTAGAGTGGCTTTATTTATGTCGTTTTTTCCAAGTATAATGGAAGGACCTATTACAAGATTTAATGATACTGCTGAAGATTTATATAAGGGTGAAAAAATAACTTATGATAGCTTATGTTTTGGTTTACAAAGAATTTTATGGGGTTTATTTAAGAAGATGATTATTGCTGATAGATTAAATATTTTAGTTAAAACAGTATTTAGTAATTATGTAGATTTATCAGGTCCAGTTATTTTCTTTGGGGCCATTTCTTATACCATTATGCTTTATATGGACTTTTCAGGAGCCATGGATGTTGTTTTAGGTATCGGGGATATTTTTAAAGTAAGAGTTCCTGAAAACTTTAAACAACCATTCTTTAGTAAAAATGTATCTGAGTTTTGGACACGTTGGCATATTAGTTTAGGTACATGGTTTAGAGATTATATTTATTATCCAGTGTCTTTATCAAAACCAATGAAAAGCTTAACATTAAAATTTAAAAAATATGTTGGTAATCACTATGGTCCTTTACTTAGTGGCACAATTGCTCTTTTAGTAGTGTGGCTTTTAAATGGCCTATGGCATGGAGCAGGATGGACATATATTTTATTTGGGTTATATCATTTTGTTATGATTAGTATTGGTAATATTACAAGAAATAGTTTTAATAAATTATATGTTAAATTAAATATTTCTAAATCTAAAATACTAAAAGTACTTCAAATATTAAAAACAACTTTTATAGTAATTATTGGAGAATTAATATTTAATTCAAGTAGTGTTAAACAATCTATTTATATGATAAAGAAAATATTTACTAATTTTAGTTTTAAATTAAATGAATTTACATCTTTAGGTTTAGATTTACCAGATTATTTTATCTTAACTATTTCTTTATTAGTAGTATTTATAGTTAGTATTAAACATGAAAAGAATATTTGTTTAAGAGAAAATTTATCTAAGAAAAATATAGTTGTTAGATGGATTATTTTATACATATTAATTTTTTCAATTCTTATTTTTGGGGCTTTTGGTCCTGGATATGAACCGGTTGACCCAATGTATGCAGACTTTTAAGGAGGCAATATGAAAAATTTATTTAAAAGTATTATTTTTATAGCAATATTTATTTTCCTTTATTATGGATTTTCATACGCTTTACTTCCTCATGAAAATATTAAAGATTTTGGTTTAATAAAAACAGCTGAGTATCCCGTTTTAGGGGAGAAAAAAAATTCTGTTGATGCTATCATCATCGGAGACTCCCTAGTTTATTCATCAGTTATTCCGATGGAAATCTATAAAGATTTTGGATATACTGTTTTTGATTGTGCTGAGGCAGCTTTTATCTTACCAGATGCTTATGAATATTATAAAATAGCTTTAGAAAGCCAACATCCAAAAGTAGTAATGCTCGGTGGTAATATGTTTTTTAGAAATACTAGAAAAAGAAAATGGTATATTAAATATGAAAGAGCTTTAAAAAAAGTAATGCCTCTTTTAAACTATCATAATAATTGGAAAAATATTTTATTTAATGATTATGGTTTAGTAAGTATTCAAAAAGGTTATAAATTAAATAAAACTATTAAACCTGGAAAATATATTGATTATATGAAAGAAAATGATAAAGAATATGTCATGATTAAAGATAATTATGAATATTTAAAAATGTTTATAGATTTAGCTAAAAGCTATAATGCAAAAGTTTACGTTATTGGTTTTCCTTCTCAAAATTCATGGAATTATCAAAGAGATAAAAAGTTTAATGAATTAGGTAATGAGTTAGGTTTTGAATTTATTAATTTAAATAAATATGATTTAAATATTAATTGGGAGATTGATACTAAAGATAAAGGGGAACACTTAAATTACTATGGAGCTAAAAAAGCATCTTTAGTTATTGGTAATATATTAAAGGATACTAATTTGCTCGTAGACCACAGAAATGATAAAGAATATAAAATGTGGAATGTAGCATTAGAAAGATATCTTGAGGAGGTTGAAAAAATTGGCTAAATGGAAAGGGTATTCGTTAAATTTATGAAATGTAACATATTTTAAAAAAGAAGAAAATGAGTTTGTAGAAACAACTCTTGAAGCATTTACACTTTATTTAGATAGATATAAACAAAAAGATGGAGTTAGTAAATGTATTGATATTGTAACAGGAAGAGTATTTTACTTAAAAGAAGATGATACTATAATTACTATTTTACCTAGTGGTATTACAGTAGATAAAAGGTTTTTAGTACCATGTCCAACCCTCATAAAAGAAGGGGTTGCTATACTAGATGATGAAGAAAAAGAAAGTACTTATACTAGAGTATCTGAAGATATAATTATAAATACATACTTTTGCAAAAAAATAAAAGAAATATATAACTTAGATAAAATACCAGTATCTTTTCTAAAAGAAGTAAATAGTTATGTTAAAAAAGTGAGAAAAATGTAAAAAATATTGACTAACTAAGACAATTTAAGTATACTTAAATTGTACATAATATGAAAGGGTGTAGTGTATATGGATAAAAAAACAAGATTAATAATTATTGGGGTCTTATCAATTATTATAGTTATTTTGTTATCTTTAGGGTTAACAAAAGCTTTTATGAAGCCAGTTGAACAAGGTGGTAATTTAACAGAAATTAGCTTAGAGAGTTGTGCTAAAATAAAGTTAACTGGAACAAGTTCTATTAATTTATCTAGTTCTTATCCAATGAGTAGAAATAGAGGTTTACAAAACACACCATATAGTTTAACAGTAACTTCTTACTGTGATTCATATGTAGGTTTTAATCTATATATTGCAACCCTTAATACAAATACATTAACAGATGAAAATATTCATTATATTTTAACTGAAAAAGGTTCAAAAACCGCTGTAGTAGAAGGCATTCTATCTAGTGCAACAGATGGTTCTTCAGACTTTAGCGACACAGATAAAACAGAACTTAACACAGGATTAAAAGGAACTTATTCAAAGATTTATAAAATACATAATACAACAGTAGCTTTAAAAGGTAATAAACAATATGACTTATATCTATTTGTTGATGACTCATCAACAAATACATCAATGAATAAAACATTTAAAGCAGGTGTTGCTGTAAAAGCTTATGATAGAGAAAAAGACCAAACACTAGCTGAATATGTTATATCACAATATACAGGAACACAAGGAGAAAATGGTATTTATTATCATAACTCAGCTTTAACCAATGGAGCTGGAGATAATAGCTACAGATATGCAGGAGCAAGTGATAGTGTAAATAATTATATATGTTTAGGTTCAGATGAAGCAACTTGTCCAGAAGCAAATTTATTTAGAATAATAGGAGTATTTGGAGCCCAAACAAAAGTAATAAGAGCAAAATCAGTAGGATACAAACAATGGCATACATCACAAGTTAACACCTGGTCAAGTTCAAGTTTAAATACATATTTAAATGGAGAATATTTAACAAGTTTAGGAACATTAGCAGAAAAAATAGCGACAACGACATGGAAAGTCGGAGGTGGGGATGAGGCAAATATATCTTTTTCAGTACCAGCCACAGCATATCAATATGAAGTAGGAAGTAGTGCATCAACAACAACAGTAGATAAAAAAATAGGATTAATGTATGTAACAGATTATTATTATAGTGCAAGTCCAAGTGCATGGACATTAGTTGGATATAATGAAAGTGATGCAACAAAAGACTATAGAGCAGCAAAAACAATAAATTGGTTATATTCTGGTTCTTATGAATGGACTATTTCGCGCCGTTCCGACCTTTCGGATTTTGCGTTCTATGTGGATAGCGATGGCTATGTCTACGACAACCTTGTGACTAATAGCTTTGGGGTTCGTCCGTCCTTCAATCTTGAGTCTTCGGTAAAATATGTATCAGGGTCAGGAAGTATGAGTGACCCTGTGCGAGTAAACTAAGTTAGGACATATTGTTTGTCTAGCGACGAAGGTGCTAGGCAAACGGGGAAAAAAATTATGCAGTGGCAAGAATGACAGCAGTAAATTATGCTAGAAAAATGTCTGTCGCGGCTCGCGGGTAATTGCGAGGCGGGGTAGCCGGTGGCAAAAGTTATCAACATTGGCATTCTCATTTGCAAAAACTAGTGATTTACCCCTTGACTTATGTAAATATAGTGTATTATAATTAAGTCACTTGGAAAGACCGAGAATGGGACAAGTGTAAAAATTGGATTATAAAGAGAGTCTTTTAGATGGTGCGAGAAAGATATTTGAAAATTTTTATATATCACCCAGGAGTTGAGTAATTGAAAATTTAGTAAATTACTACGTTAATCGCGTTAAGATAATTAAGTAAATAATAAGGATGGTACCGTGCATATGCACTCCTTTGGTGCCATCCTTTTTTAATTGAAGGAAGGAAAAATAATGGAAAGATTTAAAAGTTTAAGTAAAGATGCTGTAGATGTAACTGAAGGTAGAATACTTGAAAAATGGAAAAGTGAAGATATATTAAATAAATGTATTGAAAACAGAGAAAATGACCCATATTTCGTATTCTATGATGGACCAGCTACAGCAAATGGACATCCTGGCTTACATCATATGGTTGCAAAGTTTTTAAAAGATACAATTTGTAAATATAAAACAATGCAAGGATACAAAGTATTACGTAAAGTAGGTTGGGATACACATGGATTACCTGTTGAATTACAAGTAGAAAAGGAATTAGGCTTCTCAGGTAAAAAAGATATTGAAAAATATGGTATCAAAGAATTTAATCAAAAGTGTCGTGAAAGTGTTTGGAAAAATGAAAAATCATTTACAGACCTTACTGAAAAAATGGGACAATTTATTGATATTAAACATCCATATGTAACATATGATAATAATTATATTGAAACAGAATGGTGGATTTTAAAAAAATTCTTTGAAGAAGGCTTATTTTATGAAGGTGTTAAAATCCTTCCATATTGTCCAAGATGTGGAACAGGACTTGCATCTCATGAAGTAGCACAAGGTTATGAAGAAACTAGCGTTGATACAGTAATTGTACCAATGAAGAAAAAAAATGAAGATGTATACTTCTTAGTTTGGACAACTACACCATGGACATTACTTGCAAATGTAGCATTATGTGTAAATCCAGATTATGATTATTCATTAGTTTTAAGTAAAGGTAATAAGTTTATTTTAGCAACATCCCTAGTAAGTAAAGTTCTAGGGGATGATGCCGAAATTCTTGATACATTTAAAGGAAGTACATTAGAATATACAGAATATGAACAATTAATACCAGAATTATCTGTAAATAAAAAAGGTTTCTTTGTATGTTGTGACTCTTATGTTACTGCCGAAGATGGTACTGGTATAGTTCACTTAGCCCCAGCATTCGGAGCAGATGATGCAAGTGTAGGTAGGAAATATAATTTACCATACTTAAATCCCGTTGGTGAAGATGGAAAATATACAGAAGGGCCATGGAAAGGTACTAATGTCTTTGCTGCTGATGAATTAGTAATAAGTTATTTAAAAGAAAATGATAAATTATTTAGAAAGCAAAGAATAGTTCATAACTATCCACATTGTTGGAGATGTCATACACCATTAATTTATTATTCTAAGCCAAGTTATTATCTTGAAGTAACTAAAATTAAAGATAAGATTGTTGCTAATAATAAAACAGTTAATTGGTATCCATCATATGTTGGTGAAAAACGTTTTGGTAATTGGCTAGAAAACTTAAATGACTGGGCAATATCTCGTTCAAGATACTGGGGAACACCACTTCCATATTGGATTTGTTCATGTGGACATACTGAAATGATTGGATCTCGCAAGGAACTAGTAGAAAAAGCCATCGAAGATATTGATGAAACTATTGAACTACATAGACCATTTATTGATGAAGTACACTTAAAATGTCCAGAATGTGGCAAATCTATGACTAGATGTAAAGATGTAATCGATTGTTGGTTTGATTCAGGGGCTATGCCATTTGCTCAATACCATTATCCATTTGAAAACAATGATTTATTTGAAACACAATTTCCTGCGGACTTTATCTGTGAAGGAATTGACCAAACTCGTGGATGGTTCTATACATTACTAGTTATTTCAACATTTGTAAAAGGTGTAAGTCCATTTAAAAATGTTTTAGTAAATGATTTATTACTAGATGCTCATGGTAAAAAAATGAGTAAAACAATGGGAAATATTGTTGAACCATTTTCAACAATGAAAGAATATGGAGCAGACACAGTTAGATTTTATCTTCCATATGTTTCACCAGTCTGGGTTCCACTTAAGTTTGATATTAATGGTTTAAAAGAAGTTCATTCTAAATTCTTTAACCCACTTAAAAATACCTATAATTTCTTCTCAATGTATGCTAATATTGATGATATTGATATAAAGAATTGCAATATTCCATTAGAAAAAAGAGAAGATATTGATAGATGGTTAATAAGTAAATATAATAAATTATTAAAATATGTAACAGAATCTTATGATGAATATGATTTAAATAAAGTAGTTAGAGCCCTAACAGACTTTGTATCAGATGATTTATCAAATTGGTATATCAGAAGAAATAGAAATAGATTCTGGGGAAGTACATTAGATGATTCTAAAAAATCAGTATATATAACTACTTATGAAGTACTAGTAGGTTTATCAGAAATGATGGCTCCAATTGTACCATTCCTATCTGAAGAAATGTATACTAATTTAACTGGAAAAGAATCTGTTCATCTAGCAGACTATCCAAAATATGATGAAACAAAAATTGAAGAATTATTAGAAGAAAAGATGGATTTAGTTCGTGAACTAATAAGTATCGGAAGAAACATTCGTGAAGAACAAAAACTAAGAGTTCGTCAACCTCTAAGTGAAATTTTAATCGATGGCAAAAATAGTATGGTTATCGGAGAACTTACTGAACTTATTAAAGAAGAATTAAATGTTAAAAAAGTAACATATGTAAAAGATACATCTGAATATATGAACTTTACTGTTAAACCAAACTTTAGAAATGTTGGTAAAGTATTTGGAAGCAACTTAAAAGAATTCCAAGATAAGTTACTAGAATTATCTCTAAGTGATATTAAAAAACTTCAAAATAATGAATCTATAAAAATGACTGTAGCGGGTACAGAACATGACATCTATAGTGATATGGTTGATATTAGAATAAATGCTAAAGAAGGCTTTGATGTAGGCATGGAAAACAATAACTTTGTTATTTTAAATGCTACATTAACTGATGATTTAATCAATGAAGGTATTGCTCGTGAAATTGTATCTAAAGTTCAAACAATGAGAAAAAATAATAATTATGAGCTAACAGATAGAATAAACGTAACTTATAACGCTAGTGATAAAGTTAAAACTGCTATTGAAGAGTTCAGTGATTATATTAAGAAAGAAACATTAGCAACTAAATTAGAATTTAGCGAAAATGCCAATGAAGAATTCTTTATAGATAATGAAAGAGTATTAATAGCTGTTTCTAAAAATTAATGATAAAAATCTCACAAATGTGGGGTTTTTTTGACAAAAACAATTAATTTTGCTATTATTTAGGCATCGGGGGAAAATAAATATGAATAAAGATTATTTTAGTTTAGTTGATGATTTAAGAGAAAAAATATATCTAGCTTTAAAAAGTATTGGCATAAATCCTTTAGGAAGAACTATGTCTTTTAAAAAGGTTAAGAATAAAAGTGTTTTATCCTTAAATATAAGTGAAAGAAATAATGAAAGAAAATCAATAGTTTTTACTTTTGTAGTGAGTGATGGATTTTTCAAAATGGATATTAAAGCAAATCAAAGTTTAAAAAATATAACTATAAATTTAGTACCTTTAATTGAAGATGATGTCAGAAATTTCTTTATAGAAGTAGAAAATTTAAATAAAGAAAGTCTTGTGTTTTATGGACCAATTAGAATGACTGTAAAAAAAGATATGAAAAGAACAAGAAATATTCTACCTCTTTATAGAAAATAACTTTGCTATTTTAAAAAAATAATGTTAAAATGTTTATGGGTCCTTGTAGCTCAGTTGGATAGAGCATATGCCTCCGACGCATAGGGTCATGAGTTCAATTCTCATCAAGGACACCAGATTGTATTAAACCTCGTTAAAGCGGGGTTTTAACTATATAAGGAGGAGAATTTATGGATGCAGAAAAATTATGGAATGAATTTAAAAATAAAAATAGTATAGATGGTGATAATTATTCTATCTGGGCTTTCGGTGATAATCCAGATTTACTTTTAAAACTGGTAAAAACAGGTGAGAAAACTGCAACATCATCATTATATAAGTTGTACAATAGTGATGAAGAATTATCTAAAGCAGGAGAATACAACATTATTTTAAATAGTAAAGGGGAAGCGGAATGCATAACGAAAACAACAAAAGTGTATCTAACTAAGTTTAGTGATATAACAGATGCTCATGCTTATAAAGAGGGTGAAGGTGATAAATCACTATCTTATTGGAAAAACATTCATGAACGTTTCTTTAATGAATGTTTAACTTCTTACAATGAAAAAATAACTTCAGATGATTTAATTGTTTGTGAAGAATTTGAACTAGTTTATAAAGTGGATTAAAAATCGAAAAAAATATAAAATTATTAAAAAAATTCAATTTTTGAAAGACAATAGAAAATCAAAATATTCCATTTAAATATCAAAAGAATATACAAAATTATAGCCATATTTTAAGTTTTTGCTAAGTTCGGAAAAATTGCTAAAAGCTGGCAACAAATACTTGCATAAGTTAAACTTATATGTTATGATGTATATAGCAACAAGAATGCGCTTGCCAAAGTCGTTTTCTTTCTTGTTGCTTTTTCTTTTAATTTAGGCTTAATTTTCTTTTCATTTTATGATATAATTTTTAAAGAAAAGGAATGATTATATGTTTGATTTATTAATACCTGATATATATGCCCAAAGTATTTATACTATAAATTACAAAAAATTAAAGAAAAATGGCATTAAATGTTTATTATTTGATTTAGATAATACGATTGCTCCCTATAAAGTAAATGTTCCAGACCAAAAGGTGAAAGAATTATTTGCACGCCTTGAAGAAGATTTTAAAGTAATAATTGTATCTAACAGTGGTAAAAATAGACTTCGCCCATTTAAAGAAAAACTAAATGTTGATGTTGCTTTTAGTAGCAGAAAACCATTTAAAAAGAAATATAAAAAGATACTTACTTTATACAAATTTAAGATTGATGAAGTAGCATGTATCGGTGACCAATTATTTACAGATATTCTCGGAGCTAACAGAATGGGATTTACTAGTATCTTAGTTAATCGTGTTGCTAAAAATGAAATATTACCAACTAGAATAAATCGTTTTTTTGAAAAAATAGTTTTAAAAAGATTAGCCAAGAAAAACATCTTAAAAAGTGGTGAGTACTATGACTAAATGTATTGGTTGTGGAATTACTCTTCAAGATAAAAACAAAGATGCTGTTGGGTATACTCCCGATATTAAAAATAAGTTATGTGAAAGATGTTTTAAATTAAAAAACTATAACATCCTAACCAACAAAGGGGTATCTATTGATAATGATGCTTTGATTGAAAAAATAAATAAACTTAAATGTTATGTATTGTTTTTAATAGATTTTATTAATTTAGATAAAGAAGTAATAAAGGCTTATAAAAAAATAAAATGTCAAAAGGTATTAGTGTTAACAAAATCAGATATTATTCCTAAAAATATAAAATATCAAAAATTAATTAAAAATATTAAAGATGTTTATGAAATAAAAGAAGATATAATAATTTGCAGTAGTAAAACTAAATTAAATATGAATATTATAAAAAATATTTGTTTATTAAATAAAAAGGTCTGTATGGTTGGGTTTACTAATGCCGGAAAAAGTAGCTTAATAAATGCCCTAACTGGAAGTAGTATAACGGTAAGTAAAAGAGAAAATACTACTCAAGAGATAATGAAGATTGAATATTTAGATACAGTTATTTATGATGCTCCAGGTTTTATGAGTAAAATAAATCGTGAAAATATTCCTAAAAGTATTATAAAACCAATTACATATCAATTTCCAAGTAAGCATTATTTAATGATTAATGATGTAAAATTAAATATTTTAGAAGATACTAATTTTACTATTTATGTTGGTAGTGATGCTAAAATAGAAAGAAGAAAAGAACAAGAAAATGTTTCTTGCAATATAATTGTAGAAAGTAATAGTGATGTTATTATAAAAGGTCTTATGTTTATAAACTTTAAGAAAACTAGTGTAATTAATTTAAATACTAAAGATTATGAAATAAGGGCTTCGATAGTAGGTGATTACAATGACTAAGATACGAGTAATGAGTGAAAATCTTGCTAATAAAATAGCAGCTGGTGAAGTAGTAGAAAAATGTGCATCAGTTTTAAAAGAATTAGTTGAAAATGCTATTGATGCTGAAAGCACAAATATCAAAGTTATTCTAAAAGATGGGGGCTTAAAAGAAATATCTGTTATAGATAATGGAATAGGTATGGATAAAGAAGATGCAACACTTGCTTTTTATAGACATGCCACAAGTAAAATATATAAAGATGATGACTTATATTTTATTGAAACTTTAGGTTTTCGTGGTGAAGCCTTAGCTAGTATTGCCAGTGTTTCTGAAGTTGAGTTAATTACTTGTAATGGAACAAGTAGTACTCATGTCCATATAAAAGGAGGAGAAACCCTAAGTATCGGGGATGGAATGGTGCGAAAAGGAACTGAAATCCATGTAACTAATCTTTTTTACAATACTCCCGCACGTCTTAAATATTTAAAAAGTGAAGTAACGGAACTAAATAATTGTACAGCTTTTATAGAAAAGCTAGCATTATCTAAACCTAATATTGCTTTTAGTTTAAGTAACAATGACCGTGTGATTGTAAAAACTAGTGGAAGTAATAATTTACTTAAAACAATTCATGAAATATATGGTCTTAATGTCTCAAGCAACATGTTAGAGTTAAAATGCGCATCTGATGATTTTGTAGTTTCAGGATTTGTTTCTAAACCAAGTATATTAAAGAAGAATAGAAATCATTTTAATACTTTTGTAAATGGTAGAATTATTAAAAATATTGAAATAAATAGAGCTATAAATGATGCTTATAACACATATAAACATGAAGGTTTTTATCCAATTGTAGTTATAAATATTGAAACAGACCCAACTTTAGTTGATGTAAATATTCATCCTACCAAACAAGATATTAAAATGAGTAAGATGGATATTTTAACAGATTTAATTTATCAAAATATTAAAAAAGTTTTATATAATAATTTACTTATACCAGATGCCATAATGGATGAAGAAAAAAACAATATTAAAGATAATTTTATTGATGTAAGAATTCCTGATACTTCTAGTGATACTGCTGTTGCCACTCAAGTCGATGCTCCCGAGATTATTCAAACATCTCTAGATATTGGTAGTGATAATACTGAGATTATAAAAAATGAAGAATTTAAAAGTTTAAAACTTTATCCAGTTGGTCAAGTACATGGTACTTATATAATTGCTGAAAATGAAGATGGAATGTTTATTTTAGACCAACATGCTGCCCATGAAAGAGTAAATTATGAAAGGATTACGAAAAAGTTTCAAGAAGAAAGTGTTAGTGTTACAGACATGATTGTGCCAATGAAATTTGAACTTTCAACCAGTGATTTTATGGCTTTCATGGATAGAAAAGAAGTATTAGAAAGTCTTGGTTTTAAAATTGAAGAGTTCGGTATAAATACAGTACTTATAAAAAGTCATCCCACATGGTTAAAAAGTAACTATGAAGGAGATAATTTAAAATATATTATTGATTTAGTAATAGATTCTAGTAAAAACTTTAACAAAGATAAATTTTTAGATAGCTTAGCAAAAATGGTCAGTTGTAAAATGAGCGTTAAAGCCAACGAACACTTAAGTATGATGGAAATAGAAAAACTACTTAATGATTTAGTAAAATGTGATAACCCATATAATTGTTGTCATGGCAGACCATCAATTATGAAATTTAGTAATTACGAATTAGAAAAAATGTTTAGGAGGGTATTATAATGTTACCAGAAAAGAAAAAAAGACTTATAATTGCAGGTATTGCTTTAGTATTAATAATTATTACAGTATTTTTATTAGGAAAATTATCTAGCTACATAAAAAGTAAGAATGATAATAATGTAACTAAAGAAAGAAGAAATGATGATTATCCAGATAAGTATGATTATTATGGCATTTTAAAAGATGAAGATGGTATTTATAAAATATATGGTATCGGTGAAACTGAAGAATATTTAAATGTTAGAACTTTTTACAATATTCAAGATTATATAACAAAAGATAATAAATTATTATTATTTTCTGATGCTACTAATGAACTTAGATATGATAGTAAAAAAGATGAATTTTACTTTTATGAATTAGATAGCAGTTATAGTAATAAAGAAATTTACTCTTTAAGTGATAACTACATAATAATAAATGCTTTAAATAAAGTAAGTTATAAAAAGTTTAATGAAGAAGAAACTGTTTTAATAACGGATGAATTAAAAAATGAAAATGTCTTAGTTCGTGATAATAAGGTATATTATTTAAAAAATGATGGCATTTATGAATATAATTTAGATACTAAAGAAAATAAATGTATTATAAATGGTGAAGGTGATATAAGTATAATAAATGTCTTAGGGGATTACATTTATATAAATAAAGATGGGGAAGAACTCATCTATAAAATAAGTAGTGCTTTAAAAATAGTTTTAAGTAATTATATTAAAGAAGAATATAGTATTGTTAATTTAACAGATGCTGGAATAGTTATAAAACAAGATGGACAACTTAAAATATTTTCATTTATAACAAATAAAATACTTAATGATACCTTTGATTTAGAAGGATATAATAATACATATTCATTATATTTAGGAAATGATTTATATTACATGAATTTAGAGTTAAATAATAATAAAAAACATATTATAATAGATATGTCTTCGAAAAAGATAATTAAAGAATTTAAAGAAAATTATCTTTATATATGGAGGAATGTATGAAAATTAATTTAAATTTATTACCAGTTAAGATAAATGAAGAATTTGTAATACCTGAAGATTTTTATAAAAATACAAGTATAAAAAAATTAGATAAAGTAAAAGTTGATGGCATTATTAAATATAATGCTGCGGATGAAATAGCAATAATTTTAGATGTAAAAGGCAATATGTTTTTAACTGATGCTATAACAAATGAGCAAGTTAAATATCCATTTTCTATCCAAATTGATGAAATTTTAGAAGAAAATGACGAAAATTATGCAAAATATTTTGAAAAAAATCAAAATATACTTGATATAATTGAATTTTTATGGGAAAATATTGTATTGGAAGTTCCTATTAGTTATACAAATGCCTCTGGGACACATTTAAGTGGCCAAGGTTGGGAATTAAATAGTAAAAATGAAGATGATGGGCTTGATCCAAGATTCGAAAAATTAAACGAATTATTTAAAGGTGGTGAATAAAAATGGCAGTTCCTTTTAGAAGAACAAGTAAAACAAAAAAAAGAATGCGTAGAACTCATTTAAAAAAAGAAGTTGGAGCATTAACTAAATGTGAAAAATGTGGTGCAACATTAAGACCTCATAGAGCATGTACTAAATGTGGAAATTACAATGGTAAAACTGTAATTAACGTTGCAAAAGAAGAAGAATAAGAAAACTAATGTAAGTGGAGTATCACTTGCGTTTTTTTCTTGCAATTTATCCAATTTTGTGATAATCTAATAGTAGAAGGGAAAATGAATTATGACAGAAGAAGAATTAAAAAATATTGAACAAACCACAGCATTACTTGTTGAAAATGGTTTGGTAATTAAAAATACTGATAATTTCATTCGTGAAATAGGAAACACTGATTTAAACGATATTATAAATAAATTAAATGCTTTAGAAAAAACAGCCAATGAAGGTGTAAACATCAGTGCTTTTGTTGAAGATGTAACTAAAAGTTTAAATAGTATTGAAGAATTAGTAAATAATGATTCTTATTTTAGAAGTAGTATCGGTGCTAATGATTTCCAAAATCTTCTTACAAATATGAGAGGTAAATTTACTTTGTCTCAAAACATGTTAAAAGCTGAAGAAGTTTTGAATGGAAGAAAAGAAAATCTAAAAGATGTAGAAAGAAGAATATTAGAACTTAAGAGAAATGATAGTTTAGATGATGTAACAAGAACTAGTGAAACTATTAAATTATCTTACGCTCTAAATCATGCTAAAAAAGCTAAGAGTGAAGCAGAAGAATTTTATAAAGAACAAAAAGCTTTATATGATGAATCTTTAAAAACATTTGATGTTGTTACTTACAAAAATGATTTACTAAGTGCTATAAATGCAATTGATACTTCATATCGTAAGTTATCATTAGAACCAAGTGCTATGGAAAAATTAGCTAAAGTTATTAGAGATACTAGAGATAAAATTGTTGTATTTGGTTTTGAAGCTCAAAAGAGCCAAAAAGAATTTGCTGAACTTTGTAAAAGATATGGTTTAGAAAAAACTAATGCTAAAATAGAAACTAAAGAAGAAGTAGTAGAAAATACTTTGGAACCAGTTGAAACTACAGAACCTGTAGAACCAATTGAAAATAAGGAAGAAAAAGTAGTTCCAGAAGTAACTGAACCAGTAAAAGAAGAAACAAACGAAATTAAGAATTATGAAGAATTAGCATATGAAGTTAAAAGATTAAATCCACATATTGAAATTTCTACAGATGAAAGACATTCATCAGATGGAAGTGTTCATTTAGATCATATTATATATGATGGTGAAAGTAAATTAATTTTACCTCATGGATTTAGTTATGATAAAGTAATTGGAATAAATAATAAAGTTGATGATAAAACTCCATATATTTGTCTTCCAGTTGAAGTTAAGAAAAAAGTTGAAATTAAAGAAGCGCCAGCTGCTGAACCAATCGTTGAACAAGTTGCAGAAACTACAGAACCAGTAAAAGAAAAAACTAGTTCTAGAAAAGTAGAACCTGGCAAGAAATATAGAGTTAAAAAAGTACGTCGTGCAGTTGTAGCACCATATGTTAAATCTGTTTTATGCTTTGGAGCTTTAGGAAGCGTTTTAGCTATTTGTGCTGGAGCAGGACTTGCACCAATAATACCAGTTACAGCAATCGCTGCTGGAATTGGAGCTATAGGTCAAGCTATTTATAACAAAATGGCAAAGGATGGAATAGTTGATAAAGAAAGTGAACCAGAAAGAACAAATGATGAAAACTTTGAAGAGGATGTCTGGGGACTTGCAGCAATTGATGCTCTTGTTTTAAAATCTAAAAAAATGTTTGAAAGCTTAAAACTAGCTCGTGAAAGAAAGAAAAGCGAACCAAAAGAAGAAAAACCAAATTTAATGGATAACTTCAAAAAATTATTCAATAAAAATGTTGATGAAGAAATCGAAGGTTTAGATATACAACCTGAAAATAAAGATGAAAAATCTGAAGACCATTATATGTATGAAGGTGAAGAATATATTTTAAACCCAGAAGAAAGCAAGGGAGGAAGATAATATGACAGTTGATAGTGTGATTACTCTTGATAATGATGTAAATTGTTTATTACTTGAAAAGGTAACTCATGAAAATGAAAACTACTTTTTATCAGTAGTACTTAATGAAGATGAAGAACCAAGTGATGAATATGTAATTTTTAAAGAAATAATTGAAGATAATGAAAACTATGTTGAAGCTGTTGCAGATGCCAACCTTCAAACTGAACTTATCAAATTATTTACAAATGAAGTAGGTAAACTAGTTGAAAGCCTACCAGATGAATTTTAGTCATAATTAGAAAAGAAACTGAAAATGTTTCTTTTTTTCTGCATAATTTTATAGTATAATATAAATAAGAAAGGAAGTTTATATGAATTGGATATTTTGGCTTATTTTAGTGATTGTCTTAAGCTTTGTGGAAATTGCAACCGTTAATTTAGTTTCAATTTGGTTTGTAGCAAGTGGAATAGTTGCCATGATTTTATCTTTCTTTATTGAAGATACAGCAATTATTACAACGATATTTATTTTATTAGGAATGCTATTACTTGTTATATCAAGACCAATTGTAAATAAATTAAGAAGTAAAGATAATGAAAAAACAAATTTAGACCGTATTATTGGTGAGGATGCCATTGTAACTGAAGAAATCACTAAAAATGAAGTTGGTGAAGTAAAAGTAGATGGCAAAAGATGGAGTGCTATATCAAAAGATAAGTGTGCCAAAGGAGATACTGTAAAAATTTTAAAAATTGATGGCGTTAAGTTAATTGTAAAAAAGGAGAGTGAATAATTATGCCAGAAATTCTAATTGCAATATTAGTAGTTATTATAATCATCATTATACCTAATATTAAGATTGTACCTCAATCAAAATGTTATGTAATTGAAAGACTTGGGTCATATCATACAACATGGCAACATGGACCACATTTTAAAATACCTTTTATAGATTCAATATCTAACAAGGTTACATTAAAAGAAATAGTTAAAGACTTTGCCCCACAACCAGTTATAACTAAAGATAATGTTACAATGCAAATTGATACTGTTGTGTATTTTCAAATAACTGATGCAAAACTTTATACTTATGGAGTTGATTATCCAGTCAGTGCCATTGAGTCATTAACAGCAACTACACTTAGAAATATCATCGGAGAACTAGAACTTGACCAAACTCTTACAAGTAGGGATATTATTAATACAAAAATGAGAGCAATCTTAGATGAAGCAACAGACCCATGGGGTATAAAGGTAAATAGAGTAGAAGTTAAAAATATTTTACCACCTAGAGATATTCAAGAAGCAATGGAAAAACAAATGCGTGCTGAACGTGAAAGAAGAGAAAAAATTCTTCAAGCCGAAGGAGAAAAGAAATCAAGTATCTTAATTGCTGAAGGTGAAAAAGAAAGTGCAATTCTAAGAGCAGAAGCCCAAATGATGAGCCAAATTAAAATAGCTGAAGGTAAAGCTGAAGCAATGATTAAAATCAAAGAAGCTGAAGCAAAAGGTATTAAACTTCTAAAAGATGCTGGAGCAGATGAAGCTGTGATTCGTTTAAAATCATTTGAAGCATTAGAAAATGTTGCAAATGGTAAGTCAACAAAAATAATTGTTCCTGCAGAACTTCAAGGCGTTGCTACATTTGGAACAACTCTAAAAGAAGTAATAAAAGAAGATAAAAAGAAATAACAAAAAGCAATATGGCAAATCGCTATATTGCTTTTAAAGTAAAATGAAAAACGCATCTCTAAATCAACGGGACTGATTTAGATGCACCAAATATATTAGCAAATTTTCTTTGCTATATTTATATTATCATATTCAAAATAAAATTACAAGTTGTATTTATTCAACAAATAAGTTAGATTTATGTAATATCATTGCTATTTATAAATTAATATGGTAGAATAAATCTTATGGAATATCCAGTTGATTGGATGCTACCTTTCTTTTCGGAAAAGATAAGGAAGGTGATGTAAATGAATGTAAAAGATATTTTTATCTTGATGCAATTCTGCATTATAATCTTTTTATTAATTATAATTTTTATAATTGTAAAATGAAAAAGCATCTAAATCAACGAGGTTGATTTAAATGCAAAACCAATTTATTGGTAGCATCCAATCTCGCGAAGCTGGATGTTCCATTTTTAATTTATGCAAATTTCTTTTGCTATATACATATTACCACAAATTTCAGGTGTTGTCAAAAAATTTTTTTGCGCATAGTTCCAAATTTTAATGTAAAAAAATGTAAATCATCGAAAAAAATTTTTAAAAGTGAATATTTAATATTTACTTTTTTTGTGTCTTTTGGTAGTATATATGTAGGACAGTGGTAAACTGTGGGAGAAAGTGGGGGATAATATGTTGCTGGGTGAATTTCATCATAACATTGATGATAAAGGCCGACTTGTTATTCCAACGAAGTTTAGGGAAGACTTAGGTCAAGAATTTATTCTTACCCGAGGCATTGAAAAATGCTTATATGTCTACTCAAAAACGGAATGGGAAAAGCTAGTAGGTAAACTAAATACTCTACCTTTCACTAAAAAAGTAACCCGGACTTTCACACGTTTCTTCTATTCGGGGGCTACTGCCTGCGAGTTCGACAAAAGTGGTCGAATGAGTATTACCTCCCCATTGGTTAGCTACGCCGGTTTAGATAAAGAATGTATTATAATCGGCGTTAATGACCATTTGGAAATCTGGGATAGTAAAGCATTCGAAGAATTTATGAACGACAACAGCGATATTATTGAAGATATTGCAGAAAATTTATTTGATGGTGATAAAAATGCATTATAGTGTACTAAAAAATGAATTGCTTGAAAATCTAGATATCAAAGATGGCGGAATATACATAGATGGCACAATTGGTTATGCCGGAGATTCCAAAGAAATATTAAAAAAAATACCAAATGGAGCCCTTTATGGTTTTGATGCTGATAAAAAAGCGGTAGAGTATTCCACAAAAGTCCTAAAAGAAATCGGCGATAATTTCAAGATATTTAATACTAATTTTGTTAATATGAAAGAAGTATTAGATGAAGAAAACATTACTAGTGTAGATGGAATTATATTTGACTTAGGTTTTTCATCTCCTCAAATAGATGATGAGACCAGAGGATTTTCTTTTATGCATGATGGTCCCTTAGATATGAGAATGTCTAGTGAAGGGAAAAGTGCTAAAGACATCATTGATACTTATAGTGAAAGTGAATTAGCAGAAATTTTCTTTAAATATGGTGAAGAAAAACTAAGTAAAGTAATAGCTAAGAAAATTAAAAGTAAAAACGAAAGTATCAAAACAACATTAGAACTTGTTGAAGTAATAAAAGAAGCCACCGGAGCTAACTACTTTTACAAACAACATCCTGAAAGAAAAATATTCCAAGCATTAAGAATTGAAGTAAATGAAGAATTAACAGTTTTAGAAAAAGTTCTTCCTGATGCTATAAAAAGACTAAAAGTTGGAGGAAGGATGTGTGTTATAACATTTCATTCTTTAGAAGATAGAATTGTTAAAAATGTTTTTAAAAAATATAGTGATATTGACCCCCTTGTTAAAGGTTTAAAAGAAATACCTGATGCGTATAAGCCTTTAATAAAGTTAGTAAATAAAAAGCCAATACTTCCAAGCAAAAAAGAATTAGAAGAAAATTCAAGAAGTAGAAGTGCTAAATTAAGAGTAATTGAAAGGATTTGATTATAATGAAAAAAAAGAGTAAAAAGGTTAAATTATTAAAAGGAGAAAAAGCAATGTATGTATTGTTACTTTTCTTACTAATAACAATACCAGTATTTAATGTTTTTACATCTTCAATGTTATCTGAAACAAATAATGAAGTTGAAAAAATAACTAAAAATATTGAACGCCAAGAACTTACTAATCAAGGACTTTCAATGCAAATCGATGAACTTGCAAGTTTAGAAAACATTCAAACTATTGCAGAAAATCATGGTTTGTCGTATAATAATAGTAATATTAAAACAGTTGGAGAATAAGGAGATAGTAATATGAAAAAAAGAGCAACAGTTAAGATATCAAAATTTATTATTTTAATTGTTGTTCTTTTATTTTTTGCTATAATTGCTAAACTTTCTTATGTTGTATTAAGTAATAAAGTTGATGGTATTAATTTACAAGAAAAAGCTGCAAGTATAGCTACAGTAAAAAAGACATTATATGCCGACCGAGGAAGTATTTATGATGTAAATGGTGAAGAACTTGCAAGTACTATTAATTCTTACACTGTTATAGCTTATATAAATTCTAATAAAACAAATGTCACAGATAAAGAAATGACTGCAGAAGCTTTATCACCAATTTTAAATATGAGTAAAGAAAAGCTAATGGAATTATTAAGTAAAGACCTTTATCAAGTAGAACTAAGACCTGGAGGTTATGGTATTTCTGAAGTAATAAAAGCTAAAATAGAAAAACTAGAGTTACCAGGAATAGATTTTATAAAAAATTCTAAAAAAAGATATTATAATAAATCAACATTTGCATCATATTTAATTGGTTATGCTAAAACTTTAGATGATGGTAAAATTTCTGGAGAATTAGGTATTGAAGGATATTATGATGATATTTTATCGGGAACTAATGGTTATACTAAATATTTAAAATATACTTCAAGTAATTATAAAATTCCCAATACAAATGAAGATACTAAAAAAGCTAAAAATGGATCAGATATTTATCTAACTATTGATAGTAGTATTCAACTTATAGCTGAAAAAGCTGTATCAAGTATGAAGGATAGATTTAATACAGATTGGGCAGTATTTACAGTAATGGATGCCAAAACTGGAGCAATTGTTGCTAGTGCTACTAGTCCAAATTTCAATCCAAATGATACAAATACAATAAAAGAATATATGAACCCACTTATAAGTTATCAATATGAACCAGGTTCAGTTATGAAAGTATTTTCTTTTGCATCAGCAATTGAAGAAGGAAAATATAATGGTGAAGAAACATTTAAATCTGGTTCTTATACTCTAGATGATGGAACAGTTATCAGAGACTCAGAAAGAAAAGGCTGGGGAACAATTTCATTCGATGAAGGTTTTGCAAGGTCATCAAATGTTGCAGCAACAACACTAGCTTTACGCCTCGGAGTTGATACATTATCAGAATATTACAATAACTTAGGTTTTGGTAAAAAAACAGGAATTGAACTTTCCAATGAAGCCATCGGCGATATTGAAATGGTTTATCAATCAGAACTTGCAACAGCATCTTTTGGCCAAGGGGTAAGTGTTACAGCCATTCAAATGCTTCAAGCCCTAAGTGCCATGACTAATGATGGAACAGTTATAAAACCTTATATAGTTGATAAAATAGTTGATGAAAATGGAACTATTACATATCAAGGAGAAAGACAAGTCGTAAAAAAAGTTTATTCTAATAAAACCGTTTCTAAAATGCATGAAATAATGAAGAAAGTAGTAGAAATAAATAAATATTGGCAAGTAGATAATGTAAGTTTAATGGGTAAAACTGGTACAGCTCAAATAGCATCACCAAAAGGTGGTTACTTAACTGGTACTTATGATTACATCAAATCATTCGCTGGAATATTTCCAACAGATAATCCTAAATACATTGTCTATGTTGCAGGTAAAAAGCCAGAATCATCTCTAGGTTCGTGGGCAAAAGTAATAACAACAGCAGTAGAAGAAATAGCAAGTTATGCTAAACTTACAGAAAGTAAAAGTGATGCAGACTTAACAAAAATCATTAAATTAGATAACTACATAAGCACAAATTTAGAGACTACTCTAGAAGAATTAAAAAACAAAAAGATAAATATTATTACAATTGGTAATGGAAAATATATAATAAATCAATATCCATTAAAAAATAAAACTCTTTTATCTGGAGAAAAGTTATTTATTTTAACAAATGCTACAGAATATAAAATGGAAAACTTAACTGGATGGAGTATCGGTGAAGTAAAAACATACTGTGATATCCTAGGATTAAAACTAGAATATTCTGGATATGGTTATGTAAAAAGTCAAAGTATTGAAGCCGGAGCAGTGCTAGATTTAGAAAACATGATATTAACAGTTGAATTAGAAAAAACTACATAAAAAGCACCATTTACACAAAATGTGTTAAAATGGTGCTTTTTTTTTTTTTTTTTTTTCAGTTAAAATGGATATGTAAAATAAAATATCTGTGCGTGATATTGTTAAGGAGATGGATAAAAATGAAGAAAAAGTACGCTATATTTACAGTAATAATATTTATATTACTTGTAACAACTTTTACATATTTTAATACTTTAAAACAAAACAATATTTATAAAGAAAACATTGAAAATAATCAAACAAAAATAACAAAAGGTATTTCTATGAATTTAGAACAAACAGCAGGTGCTGGTGATTATAAAACAGTAACACAGAGTGGATGGCCAACAGAAGGATATAAGTTTAATACAGAATTATCCAGATGCGAAAATGGAAGTGAGCTTAGTTGGGATGATACAAATAAAAAGGTTATTGTATCAGGTAACTTATCAGATAAGTGTTATGTATATTTTGATATATGGATACCTACAATAGCGGATTATTGTACAAGTGGAACGGATTTAGCAACATGTGTTAAAAATTTTGGTGACCAAGGAGTGGATGTTTCAAATATTTATATTCATGACTCTTCGTTAACCAATGGAGCGGGGGACAATAGTTATAGGTTTGCTGGAGGAGATTATAATTTAACAAAAAAGGCAAAAAAAGATGGCCGTAATAGCATTATAGGAGGAAATAATCCTGTAGTTCAGACTTTAGATGTTGATTTAAGCAACTGGGAAGATGTTTATAATTCAACATATTATGTTTATTATGATAATATAAGGTATTTTAATACATTTGCAAAGGCTTTAACTTATGCTATAAATGATGGATATCTTGAGAAAGATAATGTAAAAAATTTTGTGTGCTTTGGTAGCAACGAAAAACCATGTCCATACGATAATTTATATAGAATAATAGGGGTTTTTGATGATAAAGTTAAACTTATAAAATCAACATTTATAACATGTGATATTTTAGGAATAAATAATTGTACTTCGTATGGACAAGTTATTTCTGATAATTGGAGAAATGATTTTGGTTATAGTAATCTTAAATATTATTCTACACTTTGGAGTAGCGGGACAAATACATGGAGTGAAAGTTATATAAATACAGAGTATTTAAATACACGTTTAATAAACAATTTGGGGACCATATGGTCAAATAAAATAGTGACAACAACATGGAAAGTAGGAGGCAATACTGCGGCTAATATAAGGTCAAAAACTCCATCAGAAGCATATACAAATGAAATAACAAGTCCAACAAAAAATACAACATATAGTGCCAAAATAGGATTAATGTATGTATCCGACTATGGTTATTCTGTCCAAAAAAATTACTGGGGAGAAATTTTGTTTAACTATAATGGAATTTCAATTGATGGACCATTACGTCTTTTAAATTGGATGTATATGGGAGCTACTGAATGGACAATTTCCCCAGATACAACTGCTACATATGATGTATTTGCAATATATTATGATGGACGTATTATTAACCAAACAGTTGATGATTTAACTTATAATTTTAGACCCGTTTTCTTCCTTAATTCATCTGTATCTTATGTCTCAGGAACAGGAACTCAATCTGACCCAATTAGAATTAATTAAACCAAAGCAAAAGGCCTCGATTGAGACCTTTTTAGTTTTTATGTCTTTGCATAAATTGTTCTAATGCCATTTCAAATTCATTTTTATCATTTAAACTTACTAGATATTCTTCATTATTTATAATATTTATTTTTCTTATACAAAATGTTCCAATATCTCGTTCAAGAGTTAGGTATACATATTTTACACCATCAATTAAGAATTCATCTGTAATAATATAATCTCTTCCATCATCTAAAGTAATTATTTCTAGTTCTTCCATTATCTTGAACCTCCATCTCTAGAACCTGCATCATTTAATTCTGAAAGTAAGCTAGCTACTTCTTCTTCACTTTTATCTTCTTTAGCATAAGCTTTAATAACTTTATCCATAAGTTCTTCATATTCTTCTAAAGTAATATTTTTACTATCTAAATAATCTTGAAAAGAACTATGTAGGGCACTTTTTATTTCATCTTCACTGTAAGATGCTGGGTTACTAGCAATAATTCTTGACATTTTTGAAAATAATTCATTCATATAACTTTCTTTTTCATATTCATTTAAAGCTCTAAAGCAACCATAAATTCTTGTATCAATATCATATTCTTTATTACTATTAAGTACATCACTAGCAACATTATCCATTTGATACCACCAGTAAGGGCGTTGTTCATTTTTATTATAACCAGCTATTTCTGTGTTTTCTGTTACAGCAGCAGCTAATTCATTTTTAATTTCTTTAGCATTTTCTCCAACTTCCATCGCTTCATGAAGTTCATGAATACCTACAGTTAAACCAGCAGATAAAGCCACTAAAATAATTGTTTTTGTAGCTATTTCTTTAATACCCATCGCTTTTTTCTTTTTAGTTCTTCTATTTTTTACCATTGGTCTATTAACACTTAAATTATAAGCATTTTCATCTCTAGTTACTTTTCTTGTTCCATCACTATTAAACAATCTATTAACAGTATAATCTAAATCTTGAACATTATCATTCATATATATACCTTCTTCCTATTATTATTTTACCTTAAAAATTTAAATATGGCAATATTTTTTGAAAAAATTGACAACTGTTATTGCATTGTAATTTTAAATTTGGTATAATTTATGAAGAATAGGTTGGTGAGACGAATTGTGAGCTTAAGTGTTATCGATAAATATGTAGTAAAAAAAGAAAAAGACCTACTTGAGTACGCAAAGATACTAGAATCAATAATAAGTATTGATGATAATAAAATGTGGCAAAACAAAAAAGAATTTGCTCTTTATGCCAAAGAAATAATTGAAATTTATGCTGATACATATTACTTTCAAAACAACAAACATAAAGACAATCCAATAGAATATTCCAATGATAATATTAATTTTGTATTAAAATCTATTATTGAATATTGTCGCCTTCATGATAAAATGGGACTAATTAGAACATGGAAGAATGAAACATTTTTACTTTCTGTCATAATTTGTACAGCTTGTTATGTAGATTTTGCAAGTAACGTAGTAGATGGTGATTATCAAGATACTAAAAATAAGTTTAAATATTTATTAAGTTATTTAAGAAAAACAAAGTTATTAAATGTTAAAGATAATAAATACTTTATAAATGATTTATTTGAAGCAGTTAAGAAAAATGCTAGTGAAGATAAGAAGATTTTGGTAGGGCTTGAAAGTGATAACTATCGTAATGAATATAAAATGATTAGTAATAATCCTACTTATTATGAAGTTAAGTTTAGTTATGAAATACCAGGTTTAGAAGAATTTGATGAATCTTTAGTAAGTGGCGTTTTAAAAGATTATGAAACTAAAATAAAAGAAATATCATATGACTTACTAGCAAGTAGAGTATTAACAGAACTAATAAGTAATAAAGATATGGATAAATATGTTATCCGTATTGATAAAGGACTTAAAAAAGCTGGTTTAATTAGATTATTTGATAATAAGTATTTAAAAGAATTTGTTAAAATACTAATTCCCTATGAAGAAGAAGTAAAATATCAAAGTATAATAAATGCTTATAAAGAAATAGGAATGAGTTTTATATATGATTATGATGATATAGAAAATGTAAATCCAACAATCTTTGTAGATGATATGGAACTATTAGTAAATAAAAAATTTATTAATAACAATTTAGACAATAATATGAGTTTTGATAAAATGAACATAAAACTTGTTGTAAAAATTAAGGAGGAATAAAAATGAGTGTGTATGGTGAATTTTTTACAAAATTTATGGAACCATTATTTGAAGGTTTCGTAAGTATTTTTAAAGGGTTAGGTTCAGGGTTATTTCAAATGTTTAATATTGTAAATTATATTACAGTAATAAATGATTATAAGAGTGATTTAACAGGTATTGGTTTAGTAATAATGATTTTTTCAATTATTTTCTTAGTAGCAATATTTGCTTTAATAGTATTCTTAATTTATAAATCAATTAGAGTTTATGTAAGATACAGAAGAAATGTTAAAAAAGAAGATATGTTAATTGAAGAAATAGACTCTTTAAATAATGAAATATTTAAGTTAAAAAGACAAAATGCTAAAATTAGTGAACTTACTAATGAAAATGGTGAAATTGAATATAACGAAGATGGAACTGTTAAAAATGAACTTAAAGAAGGAGAAAGTAGATTCTTTAAACTTAGTAATGTTGATGCTAAATATGAAAATATGACACCAGAAGAAATTCATAATACATTTACACTAGAAGAATTCTGTGACCAATTTAGAAATTATTCAGCATCTAAATTACACTTATATTATGATATTAATTTAATACGTTTATTTATTGCATCATTTGCCTCAAATAAATTAATTATTCTTGAAGGTATTTCTGGTACTGGGAAAACATCACTAGCATATGCTTTTGGTTCATTTGTAGATAATGAAACAACTGTAGCAAGTGTTCAACCATCATGGAGAGATTCAACAGAAATATTTGGGTATTTCAACGAATTTACAAAGAAATTTAATGAAACTGAAATACTAGAAAAAATGTATGAAGCTGAATATAGTGATCAAGTATATATTACCTTACTAGATGAAATGAATATTTCTCGTGTTGAATATTACTTTGCCGAAATGTTATCTATTCTAGAACTTCCAAATAAAAAAGACTGGGTTGTGGAATTAGTTCCAAATGTTTGGCCTGGCGACCCTAAAAAGTTACAAGATGGAAAATTAAAAATTCCTGAAAATATGTGGTATATTGGTACAATCAACAATGATGACTCAACATTCATGATTACTGATAAGGTTTACGATAGAGCAATGCCAATTGCAATCGATGATAAATGTGAAGTATTTGAAGCACCAGAAACTGATAAAGTTAAAACAAGCTTTAAGTATTTAGATAGTTTATTTGAAAAATCAAGTGAAGAACATCCAGTTAAAGCAGAAAACTTAGAAAAGATTGCTCAACTAGATAGATATGTAATTGACCACTTTAGACTTGCTTTTGGTAACAGAATTGTTAAACAACTAAAAGACTTCGTTCCAGCATTTGTAGCATGTGGTGGAGATGAAGTAGCAGGTATTGATTACCTTATAGCTCACAAGATTTTAAGAAAATTTGAACAATTAAATCTAGCATATATTAAAGATGAAATAGATGGACTAGTTAATTACTTAGAAAAATTATTTGGAGCAGGTAAAACTCCAGAATGTAAAGCATATTTACTTCGTCTTAAGAAAACAATTTAGGTGATATTTATGGATATTGTAGAATACCTAAATAGTATAAATAAAGATAACGCTAACAAATTTATCGCATCAACATCATCAAACATTACTGTTAAACGTGATATTGATGCGCGTGTTAGTGACACATCATGGATAGATATGGTAGAAGAATGTATACCATATCTTGATAATATCATAAGAAATCCAAGAAGATTTATTGTTCAAGAAGAAAATATTGTACCAATCGAAAAAGCCAAAGTTGTAACAGAAGAATCAATTAGGCATCTTGCCCAACATACAAGTATGATACAAGAAGTACAAGAAGATGGAACAGTTATTCCTCTTAAATTATTAAATGTATATCGTGAAGAAACAGTAGATTTATATGAAAATAGATTTATTAAATCTTTAGTAGATAACCTTTATACATTTGTAAATAATAAATTAAATGAATCAGACCAAAGAAGTTATGCTAAAGTAGAAAGTACTGTTACATATCAAGGTATGATGAAGAAAAAAGGTGAAGATGTTGAAGTAAATCTAACCCTAAAAAGTAAGAAAGATACTGAAGTAGATGCATCAAAAGATGGACATAGCTTAGAAGAACGTATCGAACATATCAGAGATATTGTTTCATCTTTCAGGGGTTCGACATTTATAAAAAGCTTAAAAGAATCTAGTCCAGTAAGAAGTCCGATTAGAAAAACTAATGTTATTCTAAAAGAACAAAACTTTATAAAAGCCCTAGAATTATGGGAATATCTAGAAAAGAATAATATCAAACCAGTAACTAGTATTGATAAAAGAAGTGAAGTTATTAAAAGTGGAGATATTAAAACTAAATATGATTTAGCATTCTTTATAAATACTGATGCTATAGATATAAATAAAACTTCTAACAAGAGTGAATATAATTCTGCAATTGTATCTAAACTTGTAAATGATTTTGTTTTTACAGGAAATATAACTGAAAAAGAGTTTAAAAAGTTAATGGAAAAAGAATTTAAAGAAGCTAAAAAACGTAAAGATAAAGCAACTATTGGTATTAAGAAAACTATTGAAGATTTCTTAGATAACTACAATAATAATAAGAAAAAAATAATATCAATAATAAAATAAGTGAGGGATTAAAATGACCAAAGAAAATAAGAATAAGGAATTTTTAAGAAATAAAGAAACTATTAATATTAAAGAGTTTATGCTTCAAAAAAGTGGAGAACAAGATAAGTTAATTACTGATACTTTAGATAAAATATATGAAGGTAATGTTGAAGTAACAAAGAAACATTTAGAAAAAGTATTAAATGTTGCATTTGATAATAAAGATAATGAAACATATTTACCTCATAGTTTATGTGTTAAAAAAGATGGTAATAAGTTAATATTTGCTTTTAAAAAGAAAAATACAGCTTTAATTATTTTGTTTTTACTAGGGTTCTTATTTATCGCTGGGTTTGCAACATTTACTGGGGTTCAATTTTTAGCTAAAGAAAAGTTAAATATTGACTTAAATGGTGATGGAATTGCTGATTTAAATATTGATTTAGATGATGATGGTTTATGTGATATTAACTGCGATACAAATGATGATGGAAAACCAGATAAAAATATTGATTATCGTGGTAATAGAAAACCAACATTTAATGTTTTAGTAGAAAATAAAGATACATTATTTAATGAAATGAACCAAATGGATGAAAACGGTAAATGTAAATTAAATTGTGATACAAATAATGATGGATGGCCAGATACAAATATTGATATAGATGGTGATGGCAAAGCAGATTTAAACATTGATATTGATAATAATGGTTTACCTGATTTAAATATTGATACAAATGGTGATGGTGTAGCTGATATTAACATTGATGATGATGGTGATGGTAAATGTGATAGATTATGTGCATCAGTTAGTGACAATAAAGGTGGAATGACTACTATTGGTGGTGGAAATGTAAACATTGATACTGCAGCCTTAATAGTTGCCTTTGAAAGTGGAGATGACATTAATATATCAAATCTTTATCCAGATGACCAAAATGACCCAGATGTTAATACAACAGTTCCAGATGTTAAATTTACAATTATAAATACTACATCTAAAGCACTTCATTATAACTTAGATTGGATAAATGTTGAAAATACTTTTACAAGTGGAAATTTCATGACAAAGATTTTTGGTGATAATGGTGGATATAAAGCCGATTGGGCATCAGCGCCTCTAACAAATAATAGATTTGCTTATAACATTGAAATTCCTGCTTATACAACTCAAAATTATGTCTTATCATTTAAACTACGAGGCATTGGTACTGAACAAAACTTCGACCAAGGTAAGATATTTAAAGGCCGTGTGGCAGTAGATTTAATTGAAAATAATAATAGATAATTAAAGTGTCCTTGTAATAGGGACATTTTTATTATATAAAGAATACAATATTTAGAACATAAATTTGTCGAAATATATTGACTTTTGTCGAATTTATGGTAGAATAAAAAACATTATTACAGAAAAATTTTTGTAATAGTGAGGGGGAATTGGTATGGCTACAAAAGCTACAAAAACAACAAAAAATGCGGTGGTAAAAAATACACCAAAGAAAGGTTCAAAAAGTGTTACATCTAAAAAAGAAGAAGTAGTAACAAAAAGTAAAACAAATATCTTTAAAAATATTTGGAATTTTGTTATGAAACATAAAATTATATTTGGTATTTTTCTAATAATAATTCTTATTATAATCTTCACATTATTATTTTTAAAAATATCACTTAATTTTACTGTGCTTTCCATTAATGATGATAAGTATTCTAAGGCAGATATGAATATGAGTTTATATAATTTGAAATATAATTATTTTGGTAAAGATGCAAGTGAAATACCTGATGCAACATTAGAAGAACAATTATCTTCAGTTAATATGACTGTTTCAGAATATTTAAAAAGTGAAGCAGTTACAGAGTTAAAATATCGCAGTGCCATAAAAAAAATAGCTAGTGATAATAATATAACATTAACTAAAGAAGATGAAGAAGAAATAAAGAGTGATATTAATAGTGTTATTAAGAGCTTTGGTAGTCATGGTGAATTTAATAAGTTTTTAAGGGAAAATAAAACTAACAAAAAAGCTTATGAAAGTTACTTAAAATCAAATAAGCTTTATGAAAAAGTATTTGAAACACTTTATACAAGTGGTAAGAAAAACTACTTAACAGATGAAGAAATAAAGAAAGAAACAACTAATTACTATAATGAATATTACAAAGTAAATCAAATAGTATTAGGAATAGTTGATACAAGTACTTTAGAAAGTTTAAGTGAAACAGTAGTAAATCAAAAAAAGGCTTTAATAGAAGCAATTCTAAAAGAAGCTAAATCAGGTGTAGACTTTGAAGAACTAGTAAAAAAATATAGTGAAGAAGCTAGTAGTGATAACAATCTATATTTTACTAAAGATGGTGTTTTAGAAGAAGTTTACAATGCGGTTGATAGTCTTAAAGAAGAAGAGATAAGTGATATTATAAAAACTAAATATGCTTATTCAATCATTAAAAGATTACCATTAGATGATAAGAAATTAAATGATTATTTAGAAAAGAAAGCTAAAGAAAAGTATAATAATGATATCACAACAAAAGCTGAAGATTATAAAGTATTTTATGAAAATGCTTATAAAAAAATTAAGTAGGAGAGGTAAGAAATGAAAAAAGGAAATAAGAATAACATAGTTTATATTGTTATAGCTTGTATAGTTGCTATTATCCTTTTATCTTTAGCGGGTGTATCATTATATAAAGTAATAAATATTGAAAATGATAGTATTCCAGAAGTAATCGGTGAAATTGATAATAGTAAGAAAAATACAACTAAATTAGCAAATGAAATTACAGATAAAGTTAATTCATTAGATAAAAAAACATCTGAAGAACTTGCTAATATGAACAAAACACAAAAAGATTTAAATTCTGCCACAAACAAAAATATTAATGAAAAATATGAATCATTAGATAAGACAATTAATGATGCTAGTGAAAATACTTTAAATACTGTTAATACTCATTACAATTCTTTAGTGGAATTAAATAATAAGAATTATAACAGTTTAAAAGACCAAATCAATGATTTTAGTGATGAAACAAGAGCTAATTTCATTAATGTAAATCAAAAAATTGATAGAGAATTCTTGGCATTAAATAAAAAGATTGATACATATAATGAAAGTTTAAATAAGAAATTAGATAAGAATAATGAAAATATTAATATTAAATTAGACAATATTAATAATGGCTTAAATACAAAATTGGATAATTATAACCAAAATTTAAATATTAAATTAGATAATTATAATCAAAATTTAAATATTAAATTAGATAATTATAATCGAAATTTAAATATTAAATTAGATAATTATAATCGAAATTTAAATGTTAAACTAGATAATTATAATCGAAATTTAAATGTTAAACTAGATAATTATTATAATAGAATAAATAATTCTTTAAATAGCATCGAAAATAATATTCTAGCTGGATTTAATTGGAACCAAGCAAAATTAAATGCTATTGGAACACAAATTACAGATGGATTTAATTGGAACCAAGCAAAATTAAATGCTGTTGGAACACAAATTACAGATGGATTTAACTGGAACCAAGCAAAATTAAATGCTGTTGGAACACAAATTACAGATGGATTTAACTGGAACCAAGCAAAATTAAATGCTATTGGAACTCAAATTACAGATGGATTTAACTGGAACCAAGCAAAATTAAATGCTATTGGAACTCAAATTACAGATGGATTTAATTGGAACCAAGCTAAATTAAATGCTGTTGGAACACAAATTACAGATGGATTTAATGGATTAAATAGTGCATTAACTGCAAATACAGATAGTGTCAAACAACTAATTAATAGAGCATATACTGGTTTAAATACAAATTTAACAAACGGATTTGATAGAATTACAAATAGACAAGAAAACGATTTTAATTCATTAAATAATGGAATTGGAAGTATTGCTTCAAAACAAGGTACAGAATTTACACAAATTAAAGCATCTATTAATGCAAACGCAACTTTAGTAAATGATAAATACTTAGCATTAAATGGAAGTTTAAATGGAGTTAGTCAAACAGTTAATGAAAATAAATTAGCATTAGAATCTATTGGAAGTAAAATAGATGATATAACTAGTAAATTAAATAGTATGGATGCCAAAATAGATATTTTAGTAAGAAATATGAAAGTATCTAGTATTGATAGTTTAGATATTCGAGCATTAGCTGAATACTATGAAACATATTATACAAACTTTAAAAGAGAAAATGGAAGAGATGCAACTCTAGAAGAAAAAATGGAATCTGTAATTACTTATTTAAAAAATCATGGTTATGTAAGAAGTAATTAATAAAATGGATATAGATTTTGAAAGATTAAGAATGGATTTAATTAATTATTTCGAGGGAGCTTATTTTGCAGGTGGTATTGGGTATGCAATACTTGATGCAGATAGAGCAAGGTATGCAACAGAAGATGAATTAATTAGATTAGCTCAATTTGTTGGATTAGATTTAACAAATTATGAAAATGTGGTAAAGAGTAGATAAATTAATCTATTCTTTTTTTTGTTAATATAACATATATTTTTCTGAGGGATAATTATGTTTTATAATAATATACATACAAGAATTAGATATATATTTTTAGTAGTTATTTTAGTTTTAGTTATAGCTATTGTTAGGGTTTTTTATATCCAAGTTTTTTCATATAAAAAATTAAATAATTTAGCAGAAGCTTTATGGAGTAGAAAATTACCGATATCAGCAGATCGTGGAAAAATTGTAGACCGGAAAGGAAGAGTTTTAGCAGATAATATTACAACAACATCTTTAGTAGTTATTCCTAATCAAATTAAAGATAAAGAAGATGCTGCCAAAAAACTAAGTGATATTTTAAAAAGTGATTATAAAGATATGTTAGCTCATGTAAGTAAAAAAACATCAATTGAAAGAGTTCATCCGGAAGGAAGAGGTTTAAGTTATGATATTGCTGAAAAAATAGATGCCTTAAAAATAGATGGTGTATATTTAGTAAAGGAAAGTAAAAGATATTATCTGTATGATACAGTTTTAAGTCATGTTTTAGGTTATGTTGGAATTGATAATCAAGGGCTTTCTGGATTAGAACTTTATTATGATGATTATCTAACCGGAGAAGATGGTTCAATTAAATATTTTTCTGATGGAAAAGGCCATAAGTTAGAATTATCAGAAATCTATGAAGCTCCAACATCAGGTGTAACATTGCAACTTACCATTGATTTAGATTTACAACTTGCTATGGAAAATGAACTTGATAATGCTGTTGCTAAATATAATCCCGATAGTGTAATAGCAATTGCTATGAACCCTAAAAATGGGGAAGTTTTAGCAATGTCTTCAAGACCAAACTTCAATAGTAATGAATATAAAAATTATAGTACTGAGGTAATAAATAGAAATTTACCGATATGGATGACATTTGAACCGGGGTCAACTATGAAAATTACAACATATACCGCTGCTATAAATGAGGGATTAATAAATATTTTTGAAGATAGATTTACAGACACTGGGGCTATAACTGTCGATGGAGCTACACTTCATTGTTGGAAACATGGTGGACATGGTAATCAAACATACTTAGAAGTAATTGAAAACAGTTGCAACCCGGGATTTGTTAACCTAGGTTTAATGCTTCAAAAAGAAAAACTAATGAGTTATATAAAGAAGTTTGGTTTTGGTACCAAAACAGGTATTGATTTAAATGGTGAAGGAAATGGAATACTATTTAATTTAGATAAAATGGGGAATGTTGAACTAGCAACTACAGCTTTTGGTCAAGGAATAAGTGTAACCCCAATTCAACAAGTTGGGGCAGTATCTGCCATAGTAAATGGTGGAACATTATATTCACCATTTCTAGTAAAAAATTATTTGGAACCTGAAACTAACACCATTATTAAAAGTGTTACTGTCCAAAACAAAGGAACAATTATAAAAAAAGAAACATCGGACCTAGTTAAATACGCTTTAGAAAGTGTTGTTGCTAAAGGCTCTGGTCACAATGCTTATATTGAGAACTATCGTATCGGAGGAAAAACTGGGACAGCCCAGACAGTTGAAAATGGTAGATATTCATCAAGTAAATATATTTTGTCATTTATTGGTTTTGTGCCTGCGGATGACCCGGAAATTGTCGTCTATGTGGCAGTTCAAAATGCTAAAGGTGTTGTTCAATATGGTGGAACTGTGGCTGCCCCGATTGCTAGAAATATCTTCTTAAGTGCTATTGATATACTTGATATTAAACCAGATAGTGAAGGAATTCCTAAAGAATACACCTGGCTTGACCAAAAATACGTTGTTGTTCCCGATGTTGTAGGAATGAATATCGATGATGCCAAAAAAGCTCTAAAAGGATTTAATATCGAATATAGTGGAGAAGGTGAAACTGTAATCTATGAGTCTCCAAAAGGTGGAATGTATGCCAAAGAAAACGGTACAATAGTATTAATGTTAAATTAAAAATGTAAAATCATGTAAAATTTTTATTTAAAAATAAAAAAGCATATTAAAAGTAGTGTATAATAAAGTTGCGAGGTGGAAATATGTTAATATTAGCAAAAGCATCAATGGCAATGATGTTAGGATTTGTTTTATCATTAATAACAGGTTTATTTGTTGTTCCATTATTTAGAAAATTACATTTTGGTCAATCAGTAAGTAAATTAATCAATGAAAGACATCTAAAAAAAGAAGGAACTCCAACTATGGGAGGAATTATCTTTATAATACCAGTTATTATTTCCCTTATTTTATTGTATATAAAAGGAAGTATTGAAATAAGTTATAACCTTATTATAGTGGTATTTGTTTTTTTAGCGTATGGATTACTAGGATTTATAGATGATTATTTAAAAGTAAAATATCACAATAACAATGGTATAAGTTTAGTTACAAAATTTTTAATTCAAATGTGTATAGCTTTAGTTTTCTTTTATCTATTTATGAAAGGTGGAGGAGAACCAGCTTTAAGCATAAGTTTCTTAAATATTTACATTGATTTAGGATGGATGTTTGGTTTATTTATATTATTCTTACTTGTTGGAACCACGAATGCTGTAAATATTACTGATGGCCTAGATGGTTTAGCTGGAGGCTTATCAGCAATTGCTTTCTTTGCATATGGTGTTATAAGTTGGAATGCTGGTTGGCTAGAAGGTTATCAAGAAATTGCTATATTTTGTTTCCTATTAGTAGGTGCTTTAGTAGGTTTCTTAGTTTTTAATACTCATCCTGCCAGAATATTTATGGGTGACTTAGGTTCTCTAGCTTTAGGTGGTGCCTTAGCATCGGTTGCTATTGTATCAAGACATGAAATATCACTAGCTATAATCGGTGGAGTATTTGTAATAGAAACATTAAGTAGTTTAATTCAAATAATATCAATTAGATATTTTAATAAAAAAGTATTTTTAAAAGCACCGCTTCATCACCATTTTGAAGAAATAGGATGGAGAGAAACAGACATAATTAAGTTATTCTGGGTTGTAGGTTTTATCCTAGCAATGGCAGCAATAACTTATGGAGTATGGTTATAAACGGAACAAAAAAGCGTCAAATTACACAAATGTGTTAATTTGATGCTTTTTTCGGTTAAAATGGGTATGTAAAATAAAAGGTTCTTCAATTTCTGTGGGGAACTAAAATCAAATCCAATTCGTATTGAAGTTTAACCCAAACTTAACAATCCATAGTTTTCTAGAGTTTTCTAATACTTAAAAAGTAATAGAAAACTCTTTTTTTAAATATAATTATACGAGGGATAAATATGCCAAAGAAATATGATAAATGGTTACTAATTGCAGTTATTATAATAGCTATATTTGGTATAGTAATGATTTATTCTGCTAGTTCTATCTGGGCTGAATATAAATTTAATGACCCATTTAAATTTGTAAAAGCCCAAAGTGCATTTTTTATCATGAGCTTAGTAATTGTATTTGTTTTAAAAAAAATAAATCCTGATATATATTATAAAAAAGCTAATAAAATATTGTTAATTTGTTTTATTTTATTAGTTTTAGTATTAATTCCTGGTTTAGGAAAAATTAGAAATGGTAGTAGAAGTTGGTTTGGTATTGGTGGTTTTGGTATCCAACCTAGTGAATTTGCTAAAATAGGTTTAATTATTTATGTTTCAAAATATTTAGCTAATAATCAAAAAGAAATATTTGATATCAAAAAAGGAGTATTACCAATACTTTTAGTTATTGGTGTTTTCTTCTTACTTATAATGCTTGAACCAGACTTTGGTACTGCGATGGTTATTGTTTTAACTTTAACATCAATTCTTTTTATCTCCGGAGTTAAATTATCTTTTTTTGTTAAAATAGGTATCGTTGGGCTTCTTGGTATAGTAGGTTTAATTGTGGTAGCTCCATATCGAATGCTTAGAATAGTTTCATTTTTAAATCCATGGGTTGACCCTTTAGGTAGTGGATATCAAATAATTCAAAGTTTGTATGCTATCGGTCCCGGTGGTTTACTTGGACAAGGATTTTTAAATAGTCGTCAAAAACAATTTTATTTGCCAGAACCTCAAACAGATTTCATATTTTCTATTATTTCTGAAGAGTTTGGTTTTCTAGGAATATTAATTGTTACAGCTTTCTTTGGTTTTATCTTTTATCGCATTGTTAAAATAGCCTTAAATTGTGATAATTTATTTTATAAATATTTATCTTTTGGTTTAGGTTTTGGAATAATCATTCAAGCTTTACTAAATATTTGTGTTGTTATAGGTATTATTCCTGTTACTGGTGTAACTTTACCATTTTTTTCTTATGGTGGTTCAAGTCTTCTTGTAAGTATGATTAGTATTGGTATAATTTTAAGTATTAGCAAAAAATAAATATTGTTAAAAAAATAAAAATAGTTTATAATATTTTTAAGGTGATAAAAGTGAAAAATGTAACAATATTAGGTGGAGGAGTTCTAGGAAGTCAAATAGCATTCCAAACTAGTTACTCTGGATATAATGTAACAATATATTTAAGAAGTAAAGATAGTATAAAAAGGTGTAAGAAAAAACTTGAAGAAGTAAAAAAGTCTTATATTGATGCTATAAATGTTATGAAAAAAGATAAAAATATTAATAGTTGGTCACTTGGTATTGCTGATTTTGATAAGTTTAATGCCAGCAAATGCCTTAAAAAAGTCGAAGAAGTAATAGATAATATAAAGTTAGAATTAGATATTAATAAATCATTAAAAGATGCTGATTTAGTCATTGAGTCTATGAGTGAAGATTTTAATGCTAAAAAAGAAATATATGAACTAATAAAAGATAAGTTAGATGATAAGACAATTGTTGTTACAAATTCATCAACTATGTTACCAAGTGCACTTGCAAAATATACAGGTCGAAGCGATAAATTTTTAGCTCTTCATTTTGCAAATTCCATATGGAAAAACAATATTGTTGAAGTAATGAGACATTCTAAAACAAACGATGAAGCATTTGATAAAGTAATAGATTTTGCTAAAAGTATAAAAATGATGCCTTTGCCCCTTAATAAAGAAAAATCTGGTTATTTATTAAATTCAATGTTAATACCACTTTTATTTTCTAGTTTGGATTTACTAGTTAATGGTATTAGTGATATTAAAAGCATAGATACAGCTTGGAAAGTAGGTACAGGGTCTCCAAAAGGACCATTTGAAATCCTTGATACAATTGGACTTAAGACTGCTTATGACATTGTAAATATGTATGTAAAAATTCCTAAAATATTTGCCCCATATAATTTTAAAGGTATGGCTAAGTTACTTAAAAGTTATATAGATGAAGGAATGCTTGGTAAATCTAGTGGAGAAGGATTTTACAAATACGATGTATAAACAGATTTATAAAACACCAGAAGGGCTAGACGATATTATTTAGAGTCTGATGGCAAGTATCTTTAAGTGACTTTACTATGGAAGTAATTAAATATATTAAAGAAAATCCTTATGGTAAAACAATAACTTATGATGATAAAGACATGTATTATTAGAACAAACAGTTCCTGATTAATTTCTAGTGGTGGAACCTGGTTTGATGGATACCGTTTTTCTTCAAATGCTAGTGATAAAGACATAGATAACAATTAGAAAATAAAAAACTAATTGTTTTTCTTTATAAAATTGTGTAAAAAAATAAATATTTTTATTGTTTGACATAGGTTAAAGTGATAAAATAAGAACATGGGAGGATATTAATATGGAAAAATATGTTTATTTGTTTCAAGAAGGAAACAAAGATATGAGAAATCTTCTTGGGGGTAAAGGTGCTAATTTAGCAGAAATGACTAATATTGGACTACCTGTTCCAAGTGGATTTACAGTTACAACAGAAGCTTGTAACAAATATTATGAAGATGGAAAGAAATTATCTAGTGAAGTAATTGACCAAATTAAAGAAGCTTTGGCTAAACTAGAAGAAAAAAGTGGTAAGAAATTTGGTGATTTAGAAAATCCATTACTAGTAAGTGTAAGAAGTGGTGCTAGAGCTAGTATGCCAGGTATGATGGATACTGTACTTAATCTAGGTTTAAATGATGAAATAGCAACATCTTTTGCAGAAAAAATTGGTAATAAAAGATTTGTTTATGATTCTTATAGAAGATTTATTCAAATGTTTGCAGATGTAGTAAAAGGATATGCAAAAAGTAAATTTGAAACTATTATAGATGAAGTTAAAGCTAAAAAAGGTGTTAAAAATGACATTGATTTAGATGAAAATGATATGTTTGAATTAACAAATCTATTTAAAAATGCTTATAAAGAATTTGCCGGAGAAGATTTTCCACAAGAACCATTTACACAATTAATTGAAGCTGTTAAAGCTGTATTTAGAAGTTGGAATAATGAAAGAGCTATTTATTATAGAAGAATAAATGATATTCCATCAAGTTGGGGAACTGCTGTTAATGTTCAAGAAATGGTTTATGGTAATAGTGGAGATAATTCTGGAACTGGTGTTGCATTTACAAGAAATCCAGCAACTGGAGAAAAAGCATTATTCGGTGAATATTTAATTAATGCTCAAGGGGAAGATGTTGTTGCAGGTATTCGTACACCTAGTCCAATTGCAACATTAAAAACTGAAATGCCTGAAGTTTATGAAGAATTTGCTAGTATTGCTCAAGAGTTAGAAAATCATTATAAAGACATGCAAGATATGGAATTTACTATTGAAAATGGTAAGTTATTCATTCTTCAAACAAGAAATGGTAAAAGAACAGCAAGTGCTGCTGTTAAAGTTGCTGTTGATTTAGTAAGTGAAGGAATGATTACTAAAGAAGATGCAATTCTTATGGTTGATCCAAAGCAACTTGATGCCTTATTACATCCAACATTTACTGGTGAATCACTAAAAAGTGGTAAAGTAGTTGCTGAAGGTCTAGCTGCATCTCCTGGAGCAGGAACTGGAAGAATTTATTTCAATGCAGCAGATGTAATTGAAAATAAGAAAAAAGGTATTGATAGTATTTTAGTTAGACTTGAAACATCACCAGAAGACATTGAAGGAATGAATTCAAGTAAAGGTGTTTTAACTATTCGTGGTGGTATGACTAGCCATGCAGCCGTAGTTGCTCGTGGTATGGGTATTTGCTGTGTAAGTGGAGCATCAACTATCGTTTTAAATGAAGAAGAAAAAACTTTAAAAACACCAGATGGAAGCATCTTTAAAGAAGGAGAATACTTATCAATTGATGGTTCAACTGGTAAAGTATATGCTGGAAAACTAGAAATGCAAGAAGCATCTATTAGTGGAGACTTTGAAACATTTATGTCTTGGGCAGATGAAGCTAGAGATTTAAAGGTAAGAACAAATGCTGATACCCCAAAAGATGCAATGCAAGCAAGAAAATTTGGAGCTGAAGGAATTGGTCTTTGTCGTACAGAACACATGTTCTTTGAGCGTGACAGAATATTCAACTTTAGAAAAATGATTTGTGCAACAACTCTAGAAGAAAGAGAAAAAGCTTTAGAAAATATTTTACCATATCAAAGAAAAGACTTTGAAGGCTTATTTGAAGCTATGGCACCATTCAGTGTTGTTATAAGATATTTAGACCCACCTCTACATGAATTCTTACCAAAAACGGAAAAGGAAATTAAAGAACTTGCAGATGATTTAGGTAAAACTGTTGAAGAATTACACGAAGTAATTGCATCACTAAAAGAATTCAATCCAATGATGGGACACAGAGGATGTCGTTTAGCAATAACTTATCCAGAAATTGCTAAGATGCAAACAAGAGCTGTTATTGAAGCAGCAATTAATGTAACTAAGAAAGGTACTCCAGTTACACCTGAAATTATGATACCTTTAGTTGGTGAAGTTAAAGAATTAAAATATGTTAAAGATATCGTAGTTAAGACTGCAGATGAAATTATTGCAGCATCTAAAATAGATTTAAAATATGAAGTTGGAACAATGATTGAAATTCCAAGAGCTGCCCTTTTAGCAGACCAAATTGCTACAGAAGCTGAATTCTTCAGTTTTGGTACAAATGACTTAACACAAATGACATATGGATTTTCTAGAGATGATGCTGGTAAATTCTTAAATTCATATTATGAAAAAGGAATTTTTGAATTTGACCCATTTGCTCGTATTGACTTTGATGGTGTTGGACTACTTATGGAAATGGGAGCAACAAAAGGTAGAAGTGTTAATCCAAAATTATCTTTAGGTATTTGTGGAGAACATGGTGGAGACCCAGCAAGTGTTGCTTTCTGTGATAAACTAGGATTTAATTATGTATCTTGTTCACCATATAGAGTACCAATTGCTAGACTAGCAGCAGCTAAAGCAGCAATCCTTAGAAAACATGGTAAATAAAAATATAGAAAGAGCGATTAAAAAATTTCGCTCTTTTTCGTATTTATGTAAAACTTTATTTAAAAAAGCGTCAAATTACACAAATGTGTTAATTTGATGCTTTTTTTTTTTTTTTTCGATAAAATACGTATATAATGAAAAATATCTGTGCACGATATTGTTAAGAGGAGTAGATAAAAATATGGAAAATAAAAAAGTAAAAATTGTTTCAATAATATCAATTATAGCATTAGCATTAACTTTAGTTACTGCTACTTTTGCGTATTTCGTGGCACAGACAGGAGAGGGAAAATCAACAGACATTAAAATTAATGCAAATACTGTAGATACCTTTACATTTGAGACTGGTTCAGCAATAAGTTTAAATTTAACACAACAAAACTTTGCAAGTGGTTCAGGTAACCAAACAGGTACAACTTATGCTAAAGCAATGTTAACAGCAAATAATAAAACAAATACTGCAACAGAACATTATTATGTTTATTTAAATATTTCTGAAAATACATTTACATATACACAAGATACAAATACACCAGAAATATTACTTACAATAAAAGATGCTAGTGGTAATGCAGTTACAAGTATTTCGGGATTAGAATACAAAACAGTAACAGATGGCAAAGGTGCAAGTATATCAGGTTTTGATATCACATCAAAAAAAGATACAATAACAATATTTGATAATAGAGAAATAACGACTACAAGTACAAAAACAGAAACATGGAATATAACAATTACTTTTGTAAATTATAATGCAAACCAAACAGCAAATGCCGGAAAAAGTTTTAATGCTAAAGTACTTATTCAAAAAGATAATTTTAAATTATCATTATCTGATTACATAATATCAATGTATACAGGAGCACAAGGAGAAAATGGAATATATTATCATAATAGTAGTTTAGCAAATGGAGCAGGAGATAATTCATATAGATTTGCTGGAGGAGATTATCAAGTAACAAGTAAAGCAACCTCAGTAGGATTAAATTATATAATGGCAAGTGGTGCAGTAGCGACAGATGGTGTAGTAAATATGCATTGTGGTAGAGATAATCAAGTCGTTGGTAGTTATTGTAGTTCAACAAAATATTATACACTACAATATGATACAACAAATACACAATATTCAACGTTTGTAGAAGCATTAGAAAAAGCAACTACAGATGGGTATTTAACAAAAGATAATATTAAAAATTTTGTGTGTTTTGGTTCTTCTTCAAGTTCATGCCCAGAAGATAATTTATATAGAATAATTGGAGTATTTGATAATCAAGTAAAATTGATAAAAAATACTGTAGCTACAAGTAGTTTACTTGGAACTAATGGAACGTATTCTTCTGATACAATATATAATTGGACCAATTTAACATCTTGTCCAAGTAACACAACTGCATATGTGCAAAATGAAAATATGGTTATGCTTGCTAATAAAAATATTCTGGGTGTTGATTCTGTGGATGGTAGTTGTAATATTTGGAAATATTCTGATTTTAATACTATTAATTTAAATGTAAATTTTTTAAATAAATTTAGTAGTGAATGGACCAATTTGATTTCTGATACTACATGGAGCGTTAGTGGTCTTGCAGATCTTAATGTAGTTGCAAAATCTGTTTTTAGCGGAGAAGTAACAAACGCTACTTTAAAATATGGACCAAGTGATGGGACATCAAAAGTAGGGTTAATGTATGTAAGTGATTATGGATTTGCAGCAGCTTCAAGTGCATGGACAAGATCGATGGAGTTATATTATAGTGCAACAATAAAATCAGTTAACTGGTTATATTCAGGACATGCTGATGCAATAAAATCTGAATGGACAATTATGCCTTATTCTTTAGGTGATACTCATGCAGTTATTGTTAATGACATTGGCGGTGTTGGAAGTACTTCTGCTTATGTGAGTAATAACGGTACTAATGCCCGTCCGGTTATATATTTGAAATCTTCAGCATCATATGTTTCAGGTTCTGGTACTATGAGTGATCCAATTATGATAAATTAAATGCTTTTTGCTTTGCTTTATACCTTGGCAGTTTATTTCTTGTATGCTGTTGATGGTAGCTTAGAAAATCCTTATATTATAGGAATGTAATTAGATAAAAGAGTGAAAACTCTTTTATTTTGGATTAAAATAGTGTAATATATAGGTGGTGATTTTTTATGACTGTTTTAATAACTGGTGGAGCTCGTTCTTTAGGGGCATGTATTGCAGAATTATTTGCTAGTAAAGGTTTTGATGTAATAATTAATTATAATAATAGTTATGTTGATGCAAATAATTTAAAGAATAAATTAGAAAAAGAATATGATGTAAGATGCTTAGTTTGTAAAGCTGATGTAAGTAATGAAGCTGAAGTAAGAAAGATGTTTGATGTAATAAAGAATACATTTGGTAATATTGATTGCGTTATAAATAATGCTGGTATATGTAAAGATAATAGTTTAGATAGTAAAACTAGTGAAGAATTTGTGGATGTAATTAAAGTTAATTTAGTTGGGACATATTTAGTAAGTAAGTATAGTTTAGATGTAATGAAAAAAGGATGTATAATAAATATTGCAAGTAATAATGGATTTAAGGGTAGTTATATAGAAAGCATAGATTATGATGCTTCAAAAGCTGGTATTATAAATATGACCCATAATTTTGCTAAATATTTAAGTCCAGATATAAGAGTTAATGTAATATGCCCAGGTTGGATAGAAAGTGATATGACAAGTAATATAGATAATTATTTTAAAAAAAGTGAGATAGATAAAATTATGTTAGGTAGATTTGCTAAAAAAGAAGAGATTGCTGATGCAATATATTTTATGGTTAGTAATGAATATGTAAATGATTGTGTGTTAAAAATAGATGGGGGGATTAAGTAATGTTAGAAGATGTTTTTAAAAATATTGATGATATATGTATGTTTAATAGTAAAAAAGTTTTAGAAGCTTTTTGGAAGTGTCATGTAAGTGAGGCACATTTTACATCTACATCTGGTTATGGTTATGGAGATATTGGAAGAGATACAGTTGAAGAGGTTTATAAAACAATATTTAAAGCTGAAGATGCTTTAGTTAGAAATCAATTTATTTCTGGTACTCATGCTTTATCTACAGCATTTTTTGGATTACTTAGACCAGGCGATTTATTATTATCAATTTGTGGTAAACCCTATGATACATTAGATAGTGTAATTGGTTTTAATAAAAATTTAAGTAGTTTAAAATCATTTGGGATAAATTATGACCAAATAGAGTTAGTAGATAATGATTTTAATTATGATGTAATAAGTAAATATTTAAGAGAAAATAAAGTTAAAGTAATAGAAATACAACGTTCAATTGGTTATAGTGATAGAAAATGTATAAGCATAGAACAATTAGAAAAAGTTATTAAATTAATTAAAAGTATTGATAAAGATATTATTGTAATGATTGATAATTGTTATTGTGAATTTGTTGGAAAAAAGGAACCAATTGAAGTTGGTGCTGATATATGTGTTGGTTCTCTAATTAAGAATTTAGGGGGAGGAATTGCTAGTAATGGGGCTTATATAGTTGGTAGAAGTGACTTAATTCATTTATGTAGTGAAAGATTAAATGTGGCTGGAGAAGCTAAGGAAGTTGGTCCTAGTCTAGGGGCTAATAAAATGTTTTTACAAGGACTTTATTTTGCGCCTTCAGTTGTTGCAAGTGCCTTAAAAACTAATGTATATGCTGCATACTTATTGGAAGATTTAGGTTATGAAGTAAGTCCAAAGTGGAATGAAGAAAAATCTGATATTGTTTTAGCAATTAAATTTAATGATAGAAATAAATTAATTAAGTTTGTGGAAGGTATTCAAAGTGCCTCAGCGATAGATGCAAGTTGTGTGCCAATTCCTACAAAAATGCCTGGTTATGATGATGAAATAATTATGGCATCTGGTTCATTTACACAAGGTTCATCAATTGAAATTTCTTGTGATGGACCATTAAGAAGTCCTTATATAGCTTATTTGCAAGGTGGACTTACATTTGAATATGGTAAAATTGCTGTATTAAAAGCTATTGAAAATATTAAGTAATTTATGATAAAATTATGAGGAGGTGTTTATTATGTTTGTTGATGAACTAACAATTAAACTATTAGCAGGTTCTGGTGGAGATGGATGTACTTCATTTAGAAGAGAAAAATTTGTGCCAATGGGAGGTCCTGATGGTGGAAATGGTGGCAAGGGTGCTAGCATTATTTTTGAAGTAGATAAAAATTTAAAAACGTTGGTTGATTTAAGTTATCGTAAGATTATAAAAGCTCCGAAAGGAGAAAATGGAAAGGGTTCTAATAAATATGGAAAGAATGCTGGAGATATAATTATTGCTGTACCTGAAGGAACTACTGTTATTAATACCGAAACTAATGAAGTAATGGCTGATTTAATTAATGATAAAGAAAGATTTGTAGTTGCTCATGGTGGTAGAGGTGGTAAAGGAAATAAATCCTTTGCAACTCATGATGTTCCAGCTCCAAAATTTAGTGAAAAAGGTGAACCTGGTGAAGAAGTAATTGTTAAACTTGAATTAAAAGTTTTAGCAGATGTTGGACTAATTGGAATGCCTAGTGTTGGAAAATCAACTTTATTATCTGTTATTAGTGCATCAAAACCAAAGATTGCTGCTTATCACTTTACAACATTAAATCCTAATCTGGGTGTTGTAAAACTTAAAAATGGTGATAGTTTTGTGATGGCTGATTTACCTGGTTTAATTAAAGGAGCATCGAATGGTGTTGGTCTTGGAATAGAATTTTTAAAACATGCCATGCGTACAAGAATAATTGCTCATGTTGTAGATATGGGTAGTAGTGAAGGAAGAAATCCTTCACAAGACTATAGGGTAATAAGAGAAGAAATAGAAAAATATAGTGAAATACTAAAAAATAAAAAAGAAGTTGTTATTGCAAGTAAGATGGATTTAACTGATGGTAGTAAGAATTTAGAAGAATTTAAGAAAAACTATCCAAATGTTGAAGTAATACCAATTAGTGCTTTTAATATGGAAGGCATTGATGAAATGATTGAAAGACTTATGGAAATATTAAAAGAAACTCCTAAAGAAGAGTTGTATCCACAAGAATCATTTAAAGTATATAAATATGAAGATAATGTTCCGTATAAGATTAAGAAAGATGGTAATATCTGGGTAGTAAGTGGTAAAGAAATAGAAACGTTATTATTAATGACTAAGTTTAATGAAGATGAAGGAGTTTTAAGATTTGCTCGTAAGTTTAAAGGTATGGGTATTGAAGATGAATTAGAAAAAATGGGTGCTAAAGTAGGAGATGAAGTCCAAATCCTAGATTATATGTTTACCTTCAAGGGTTAAGACATCACCGATTTTTAAACCATAACTAGTATTTTTAGGAATAATTAAAATACTAGTTTTTTTCTTGTCATTATCAGTTTGTAAATACTTAAATCTTGGCATATTTAAGTATTTAGATAAAATAGTATGTCTATCATTAATAATAAGACAGTCATATTCTTTTTTAGAAAATTTAAAATGTTTGTTTTTGTTTTTTATTATTTTAATTATTGGTATATTCATACTTAATTATATGAAATATTATTGATAAAATTCTTATATTTTGATATTATATAGATGGTGATAAGTAAAAATGTATAGTTATATAAAAGGGTATGTTACAGAAATAAATAGTAATAATATTACAGTAGAAGCAAATGGAGTAGGTTTTTTAATATATGTTCCAAATCCTTTTTGTTATGAAATAGATAAAGAATATAAAGTATATGTATATAATAAAATTGGAGAAGATGAGTATAGTTTATATGGTTTTAAAGAAAAAGATGAGTATGAATTATTTTTAAAACTTATTAGTGTTAAAGGTTTGGGGGCTAAACTAGCTTTACCTATACTTGCAACTGGTTCAATTAATGGTATTGTGGATGCTATAAATAGAGAAAATATTTTGTATTTAACTAAGTTTCCTAAGATTGGAGAAAAATTAGCTCGTCAAATTGTGCTTGATTTAAAAGGTAAGATTAATATTGAAGTAAGCAAAGTAGAAGATGATAGTACAGAAGATTTAATGGAAACTTTAAGTGCCCTAGGATATAAAACTTCTGAGATTAAGAAAGTTATTGGTCAAATAAATAAATCTAGTACTTTAGAACAACAAGTAAAAGAAGCTTTAAGGCTTTTACTAAAGTAGGTGATTAAATGAAGAAAAATGGGTTTACTTTAGTGGAATTACTTGCTGTTGTGGTTATTCTTGCTTTAATTACTTTAATGGGTACAGTGGGAGTAAGTTCTTTAAAAGATGGTATTAATAAAAGTATGTGGAATAGTACAGTTGAATTAATTGAAACAGCTGCTAAAAGATATGGTGAAGATAAGAAAAATATTATTATAAATAAAAATGAAAGTTGTACAATTAATGGAGTTAGTCATAAACCTGGATATGAAGTAACTGTGGAAGATTTAATAAGTAAGAAATATATTGTTACAAAAGAATATGCAATTAAAAATGGACAAGAAGTAAAGGTACTGGTTAATAATACAATTGAAAAAAGTAAGAATGAAAATGATAATTTTACTAATGGTTATTATGTAAATAATGGTAAGGTATGTATTTATATTGAAGATAATTTAAGTTATGCAAAATACATTGGATAAAAAAAGCCTCGCAATAAAGCGAGGTTTTATAATGTTTCTATTACTTCAGTTGGTGTTTTTCCAATAAAGGCATTTTTTAATTCTATTTCATCTTCACCGATATCATCATCAACATCAATAACACGAAGTATTTCATCAACACTAGTTAAGCCAGCAACAACTTTTTCAAGACCATCTTCAAGTAAGCTTGTTACATCTGATTTTTTATATACTAAATGTCTTAATTCACTTTTCTTAACATTATTAGTAATAGCATCTCTGATATTTTGATTTATTTCTAGAACTTCATGTAAAGCAATACGTCCAGAATAACCATTAATACATTCACTACATCCACAAGGAGTGTATACTTCATTAATTTCTTTATGTAATACTTTTTCAAATAATACCTTTTCATAATGAGTAGTAGGTCTACTTTGACGACATTTTGGACATAATCTTTTAACAAGTCTTTGAGAAATAATACCTGATAAAGCACTTCCTAATAAGTAACGTTCAACTTCCATATCTAGTAATCTTTCAATTGTATTTAAAGAATTATTGGTGTGGATTGTTGATAGTACTAAGTGACCAGTGATTGATGCACGAACTGCAATACGAGCTGTTTCATCATCACGAATTTCCCCAATCATTATGATATCTGGGTCTTGACGAAGAATACTTCTTAAGGTTGTTCCGAATGTTAAACCAATATCACTCATTACTTGAACTTGATTTATTCCTTCAATTTTCATTTCCACCGGGTCTTCAACAGTTATTATATTTTTAGATACAGTATTAAGTATTTGTAACATACTATATACAGTTGTTGATTTACCTGAACCAGTTGCTCCAGCTACTAAGATAATACCATTTGGAACTTTTATTAATTTATTTATTTTAGCTAGATTTTTTTCAGATAAGCCAAGATTTTCTAAGCCAGCTGATGACATTGTATAATTAAGAATACGAATAACTATTTTTTCCCCATCAACAATAGGTAGAGAAGATACACGTAAGTCCAAATCAATTTGGTCAGATAAGTTTTTAATAGCTCCATCTTGAGGAAGTCGTGACTCTGTAATATTCATACCACTAATAATTTTTATTCTTGTTAAAAGGTTTTTCTTTACAAATGCCGGTACTTTGGCGTATTCTAATAATTCCCCATCAATTCTAATGCGGACATTAAGGTAATCTTCAGTTGGGTCAAAATGAATATCTGATGCTTTTTTATTTATAGCATCAATAATCATTTCATTGACGATATCAACAACAGGTTTATTTTCATAGTCAAAATCTCTAAACATCTGTATCACACAATTCCTTTATTCTTTTAATATTATAACACGTATTAATTAATTCTACAATTAAATTTTTAAATATTTTAAAAAATTTTGAGGTGATGTTTGACATAACAATTAAATATATGGTAAAATAGTATCTTCTTTTAGGAAGAGAAAGTTTTGTGATTTTATGAAAAAACAAGAAGAACAAAAACATTTTTTAAGTTTAATGGCTAGAATTGGTGATTATATATTTATAGATATATCTAAACTTGATATTGCAAATGGTTATAATCCAACAACATTATCAGATATAGATTCTTTTACAATGCATTTTTCTACTTATGAAATTATAAATTCTATTAAAAGAGCTAATTTAGCTATTGATAGATATATAAATGGTTCTTTAGTAATTGAAGATAATCAAAAACATAACCCTATTAAAGTAATTGATAAAGATTTTTATAATGGATTTAGAATAGATTTATATTTAAGTGAAAAAATGAAAAATAAAATGGAAATAAATAATATTTTAAATAAATTTAGAAGTATATGTAAAGATGAAGTAATTGAAGAGTCTTTTATAAAAAGTATTAAAAGTAATAATTTAGATTTAGCTGTTGATATTTTATTTAATTTACCATACTTAACTTTAAGAAAATTTATTGTTTATTTAATAGAAAATCGTAATAAAGAATTAGAAATACAAAAAATACAAGAAAGAATTAGAGATAAAACAACATAAAAAAGTTGTTTTTTTTGACTATTTTGTATTATAATATTAATAGGGATGTGGTAATCATGTTTAAAAAGAAAAATGAAATAGATACTGGTGGCTTAAATGAAATAATTTATTTAAGTAAGAATATTTTAAAATTACTATTTATTATTTTAATAATAGGTATTGTTTTAGCTGGTACAATTCTTTTGAAAGAACTTGGTGCTTTTAAATTTATTGGAGGGGTTTTAAGTGTTTTAGCACCACTTTTTATTGGATTTGTTGTAGCATGGTTATTTGCACCATTAGTAGATAAACTTACTAAAAAAGGTATGTCAAGAATACTTGCATCAATGATTGTTTATGTAGTATTTATTGCATTTTTATTAGTGTTCTTTAGAATTTTTATTCCGATTATTTATAATGAATTAAATGAATTAATTAAAACATTACCTAGTATATTAAGTAAGATAACTGATTTTATAAATAATATATTTGATAAATTAGATACTGATGCTTTTGATATGGAAGCTGTTAAAACTAATATTTTAGATGCAATTACAATGTATGGAACTAATATTTCAAGTAATTTACCAACTACAATTGTTAGTATTATGTCAAATTTAGTTAGTGGTTTAGGTACAATTTTCTTTGGTTTAATTATTGGTTTATACATGTTATTTGATTTTGATAATGTTACAAATTTACTTCTTAAGGTTATACCTACAAAACATCAAGTTGAAGTGGCATCATTAGTGGAAAAGATTGGTTTTGAAGTTAGAAAGTGTGTTAATGGAACTTTGTTAGTTGCTTGTATGGTATTTGTTTGTGATACAATTGGTTTTAGTATTATTGGTTTAAAATCAGCTTTATTATTTGGTTTGTTCTGTGGTATTACTGATTTAATTCCATATATTGGTCCATATTTAGGTACTGCAGTGGCAACAGTTGTTGGTCTTACCCAAAGTCCTTTAATAGGTCTTGGTGTATTTATCATAGCTTGCGTTGTTCAACTTGTTGAGTCTTATGTGTTACAACCAATTGTAATGAGTAAAGCTACTAATTTACATCCAGTTATAATTATTTGTGGTCTACTTATTTTTGGGCACTTCTTTGGTATAGTAGGTATGATTTTAGCAACACCGATTATGTCTGTTATTAAAGTTATATTTGAATTTATTATAGAAAAATTTAAGTTATTTGAAAGAAATATTGATGAAGAAAAAGCGCTGTGATAACATATTGCTTTTAATGTTTTCTTACTATAAAGGGTTTTACCAAACATAAGTAAAATTGATGGTCAAATACACTTGACAAGAGGTAAAATTATGTGTATATTAATAAATGTAATCGTTGATGTGAGATGTTATTTGAAAGTTCTTATAGAAAGTTAGTGGTTGATGGAAACTAATAGAAAGTTTAAATAATTGCTACTTACAGAGATTAATCGGGTTATTCCGTTATCAAAATTAAGTTAATTAAAGGATGGTACCGTCTTAAAAGACTCCTTTTGGACCATTCTTTTTTGTTTTAGAAAGGATTTGATTTTATGAAAATATTTGTTATTGGGGGAAAAAGCGGTAGTGGTAAAAATGAAGTTGCCAAAATGGTTAATGAGTTTTATATTTATAAATTAAAAAAATGTGTTACAACAGAATTTAGTAAATATATTAAATTATTTGCAAAAGAACTTACTGACTGGGATGGAATAAGTCAAAATAAACCTAGAAGATTTTTACAAGAATTTGGGGCGAAAGTTAGAAGTTATGATGAAAGATTTTTAACTAAGAGAATGATTGAAGACATTTCACTTTATGAAGGTTTTGCTGATGTAGTAATAATTAGTGATGCAAGAATGCCTTTGGAATTCGAAGATATGAAAGAGAATTTCGATGATGTAACAAGTATTTTAGTGATAAATAATTTTGCCCCGAGTAAACTTTCTATTGAAGAACAAAGTGATATTACAGAACGAGCGCTAGAAAATTACGATGAATTTGATTATATAATTGCTAATGATGATTTAGCTAAAACAAAAGAAAAAGTATTTAAAATATTGGAGGAATTAGAATGAATATAAAAGATTTATTTATTAACTTTTTTATAAGTAAAGGACATAAACAAATACCTAGTGCACCGGTGGTTCCTGAGAATGACCCATCTGTATTATTTAATACTGCTGGTATGCAACCTTTAATACCATATTTGATGGGAGAGCCTCACCCTTATGGTACAAGATTATGTGATTATCAAAAATGTATTAGAACTAATGATTTAGATTCTATTGGAGATACTACCCACCATACTTTTTTTGAAATGTTAGGTAATTGGTCTTTAGGTGATTATTTTAAAGATGAAAGTATTTCTTGGAGTTTTGAATTTTTAACAGAACATTTAAACATACCGGTGGAAAGACTTGCTGTGACAGTTTTTGCTGGTAATGATTTAATTCCATTTGATGAAGTAAGTTATAATAAATGGCTTAGTTTAGGAATAAAAAAAGAAAGAATTGCAAAGACTGTGGAAGATAATTTCTGGATAGCTGGAGCATCTGGTCCTTGTGGTCCTGATACAGAAATATTTTACTTTAGAAGTAATGATGAAATACCAGAAAACTTTGACCCAGAAGATGAACGTTGGGTGGAAATTTGGAATAATGTATTTATGCAATATTTTAAAGATGAAGCTGGTAATGTAACAGAACTTCCTAAGAAAAATGTTGATACAGGAATGGGTGTTGAAAGAGTTACTGCAATCCTTGAAGGTGTAAATGATAATTATAAATCAAGTATATGGAGTGATGTAATTGATTTAATAAGTAATATTTCTAATTTACCATATGAAGGTAATGAAGAAAGCATGAGAATTATTGCTGACCACATTAGAACTGCTGTATTTATTAGTGCAGACCCAGCAGGTATAAAACCAAGTAATACTGACCAAGGGTATATTTTAAGAAGATTAATAAGAAGAGCAATAAGACACGCTAAGAAATTAAATATTGATATAAATAGTAATTGGGAAGAACAAATAGCTAGATTACTTATTTCTAAATATAAAAAGTATTATAGTGAACTTGATAGTAATGAAGTTGTTGTTTTAGAAGTTTTGAAAAATGAAAAAGAAAAATTTAATAGAACTTTAGAAAAGGGTTTAAGAGAATTTGCTAAAGTAAGTAATAAAGATATTGATGGAGATGTAGCATTTCATTTATATGATACTTATGGTTTTCCAATTGAGTTAACTGAAGAACTTGCTCATGATGCTGGAATAAATGTTGATGTTAAAGGCTTTGAAGAAAAATTTAAGGCTCATCAAGAGTTGTCAAGAACTGCATCTGCTGGAAAATTTAAAGGTGGTCTTGCAGGAAATAGTGAGATAGAAACTAAATATCATACTGCAACTCATTTACTAAATGCTGCTTTAAAAGTTGTTGTTGGAACAGATGTTCACCAAAAGGGAAGTAATATTACTGATGAGAGAATGCGTTTTGACTTTAGTTGTGATCATAAACTAAGTGATGAAGAAAAACAAAAAACTGAAGATTTAGTAAATTTATGGATTAGTGAAGGCCTAGATGTAACTGTTGAAGAAATGAAAAAAGAAGATGCTATTAAAAGTGGGGCAGAATGTATGTTTATTGAAAAATATCCAGATATAGTTACTGTTTATTCTATCGGAGATGTTTCTAAAGAGTTATGTGGTGGTCCACATGTTAAAAATACTAGTGAACTAGGACATTTTAAGATAAAAAAAGAAGAAGCTTCTAGTGCTGGTGTTAGAAGAATTAAAGCAATTTTAGAATAAAGTATTGATATTTATATAAAATTTGCTTATAATATAAGATGTAAGATTACCCAGGAAGTGGGTAATGCCTACAAAAATATGACTTTTGAAAATGACACTACGCTCAAATAAATGGCTAGTGTCTTTTTTCCTATATTAGTTTTAACATTACAATTATTAATAGGATTATAATTAATAAAAGAGCGTTTTTATTCTCTTCGTTCATAACTTTACCACCTAGCCCTTTCTCCCCTTAAGTTTAACCTCGGAAAAGTACCGAACCAAATAGAAAGTAGGCACTACCACTTTTGGGTAACGGTGAACTATTATACACATATTTTTGTGCGTTGCAACACTTTCGACATCACATAGCAAAGTTTGACGTGTGAATGTGTTGTTTTTTTTGCTAAATACAACATAAAAGTGTTGTGTTTTTTTTAGGTTATGATATAATTTGAGTAAATATGGAGGCTTTATGGAATATTTGAGTGTGTATAATGAAAGAAGAGAAAAACTAAATAAAAAAGTTGCTCGAGGAGAAAAATTACTTGATGGTGAACATATTTTAATATCAATTATATTTATTGAAAATAATGAAGGTAAGTTTTTAATACAAAAAACATCAAAAGAAAAGGGAAGTAAATATAGTTCAACTGGTGGTCATGTTTTAGAAAATGAAAATTCAAAAGATGCAATTATAAGGGAAGTAAAAGAAGAATTAGGAATTGATATTCCTAAAGATTCTCTTGTTGTTCTTGGTGGTATAACTTTAGGAATACCTATATTTGATGTATATTATTTAAAAAAAGATATTGATGTAAATAAAATAAGTTTACAAAAAGATGAAGTAGAAAGTGTAAGTTATTTAAATAAGAAAGAAATAAGTAAATTAATTAGAGAAGAAAATATAACTAAATCACACGGAATAATATTTGATAAGTTTATAAAGTAAGGAAAATTGTTTTAAGCAAATAGAAATTATAAATAAAATTAACTTAAGAAATATAATTAATAAAGCTAAAGTAGTAATTGGAGTAAGTGCTGGAGCAATAAATTTAAGCAATGAAGCAATATATTATAATGAGTGAAAAGATAGAAATATATAATGGTATTAGTTTAACAGATATTAATGTTTATCCTCATTTTGATATAAATAATAAAGAATTTTTAGAAGAAGTAAAGATGGTAAGTAAGATAAAAACTTTAATTGCTTTACCAAATGAATCTTTTATAAAACTTGATGATGAACAAATTGAGTTTTGTGGAGACTGTTATAAGGTAGTAAATGATAATATCATAAAAATAAATTAATGGAGGTACTATGGAATATTGGGATTTATATGATAAGGATAAGAATAAGTTAAATAAGATTGTTAAAAGGGGAGATTATTTAAGTGATGATGAATATCATTTGGTAGTTAATGCCTGGATAATGAATGATAAAAATGAGCTTTTGATTTCACAACGTTCAGCGAAAAAAAAACATCCTTTAATGTGGGAATGTACTGGTGGTTCAGCTTTAATGGGAGAAGATTCACTTGAAGCTGCTAAAAGAGAAGTGCTTGAAGAGTTAGGACTTGATTTTAAAGATGTTGAAGGTGTATTTGTAGGAAGTACTTTAAGATATTATGAAGGATGTCCAGATATTTTAGATGTATGGTTATTTAAATATAATTGTGATATAAGTGATGTAACAATACAAGTTGAAGAAGTAAATTGTGCAAAATGGGTAAGTAAAGAGGAATTAAAAACAATGTGTCAAAATGGAGAGTTTGATAAGAATGCTTATTTTGATGAAATAATGAAATGGAGCTAATATGAAAGAAATTATATATAATAATGATAATATAAATTTAAGGGATGTAACTAGTAAAAGTGTTAGAATAAAAGTATTATTAATAAATAACGGGAAGTTAGTTATTGGTAATGAAGATGGATGTTTTATGTTTATTGGGGGACATCAAGAAGATAATGAAGAATTAGTTGATACTTTAAAAAGAGAAGTAAAAGAAGAAACTGGTATAGAGTTAGAAAATGAAGTAATAAATAATCCATTTTTAAAAATAATTTATTTAAATAAAGATTATCCAAATAAGGGTGAAAATAGAGAAAGTGATATTTATTATTATGCCGTTGAAACTAACAAATTACCTAATTTAGAAAATGTTAATTATACTGAAAGTGAGATAAATAAACATTTTGAATTAATATATATTGATTTAGATGATGCAATTAATATTATAAAAGAAAATATTCCCAATCATAAAGATAATAAAATTATATCTAAAGATATGATTATTGCTTTAGAAGAATATGAAAGGATAAAATAGTTATGCAAATGGAAACTGAAATTAGTGTTTTAGTTAAAACAGATTATGAAACATTACAAAAAGAATTAAAAGAAAATAATTTTTTATTAAAAGAAGAGTATGTTGTAAATGATATTTATATGATAGATGAAAACGTTAATATTTCTAATATGAGTTATTTAGATATTCTAAAAAAATGTATTTTAGTTAGAGATATTGTTGGCTTTGAAAAAGTTTTATTATATAAATATAAAAAATATGCTGAAAATGGCGATATTTTAGAACAAGGAAAAGTTAGATGTCCAATTACTGATGTTGATAAAGCTGTTAAATTTATGGAAGCAATACATTATAAAAGATTGTTTGATATAAGTGATAAATGTATTGTTTATGCAAATGATAAATCAGAATTAGTTGTGCAACTTGTAAATGATAAATATATATTTATTGAAATGGAATCAACTGGTGATTATATAGATAGAGAATATAGGAATGTTGAAGAAATGAAAAGTGATTTATTAAGTTATAATTTATCTATTGATGAAAGTAATTTCTTTGTAAAAAAAGCAGAAATAACGTTAAAAGAAATTTTGGAAAAATAACTATATTTTGAGGCGGTACTTATGAATAAAATTTATGTAGTTAGACATGGAGAAACAGATTGGAATAAAAATGGGATATGTCAAGGAAAAACAAATATTTCATTAAATGAAAATGGGGTTGCTCAAGCAAAGGTTTTAAAAGATAAAATTAATGTAAATTTAATTGATATTTGTTATGTTTCTCCATTAAATAGAACAATAGAAACTGCAAAGATTATTACTAATAATAAACTTGATTTAATAATTGATGATAGAATAGTTGAACGAGGCTTTGGTACACTTGAAGGAAAACCATTTAATTATGATGCAACTGCTAAAAGCTGGGATTATGAACTTAATTATGATGAATATGACATTGAGGCAATTAAAGAAGTTTTAAAAAGAGCTAAAGATTTTTTAGATTATTTAAATAAGACTTATGATAATAAAAATATCTTAATAATATCTCACGGAGCCTTTATCAAGGCTTTGTATTTTAATATTGTTGGTTATAACAGTAAAACAGACTTTTTGTCGTTTTTTCCCAAAAATGGGGAAGTATTAGAGTTTGATATTTAAAAGAGGAAAAAAATATTAAATAAAAATAATAAGAAAATAATTGACATAACTAATAATTTATAATATATTAATATTGTAAATTATTCAAAGAAAGGAGTGTGATTAAGATGAAAAATTTACAAATGATTTATAATTGTAATGCAGAATTAATCACGCTTTGTTTTATTTAATGTATTTTAAATATCATTTTAGTTTTTGATAGAGTTCTGCATTACGCAGAATTTTTTTGAAAATGGAGGAGAAATGGTATACAAATTAAATATTAATGATAGGGCAGCTCTAGCTATCAAAAATAAAACTAAAAGAGTGGAAATTAGGGCAAATAAAAAGGGAAAAATAAATTATAGCAAAATTAGTTCAAATGATATAATAGAGTTTACTAGTAATAGTTTAGAAGTTTTTTATGCGGAAGTAAAAGAAGTAAATTATTATAAAACTCTTGAAGAATTATTTACTTTAGAAGGAACTAAATATACAACATCTAGCACAGATGATTATGATGAGGCAATTAAAAATGTCAATAAGTTGGATGGATATGAAGAATCAATAAAAAATTTTGGGGTTTATGCAATTCATATTGAATATTTATATAGTGAAAATACTATTTGGGATGAATTATATGAAAAAGCTAAAAATGTAAGAAATAGTAGAGAAGTTTCGAAAATGATTAGTGCTGGAGGTGTTGGAGCCGCAATTCTTACTAAAAACCATCATATTTATACTGGAGTATGTATTGATACCTCTTGTTCACTTGGAATGTGTGCTGAGAGAAATGCTATTGCTAATATGATAACAAATGGTGAAAAAGAAATTTTAAAATTGGTTTGTATTGATTCGCGCGGAGAAGTAGGATCTCCTTGTGGAGCATGTAGAGAATATTTAATGCAACTTTCTAAAAATAGCAAAGATATAGAAATATTAATGAATGAAAAAACTAAAAAAATTGTTAAGTTGGAGGAATTAATCCCTGATTGGTGGGGTTATGATAGAGTATAAATGAAAAATATTAAATTAGTTATTCCTAAGAAGAATGAATATTTTTATAAAGAAAAATTAGAAAGTGATGCAAAAACAATGAGCTATAATGCCGGTTATGAAGTAACATATGGTGGTTATGATTATAAAACTGGTTGTATAGAGTTTAATAAAGAAAATTGGTTTAAGATATTAATTGATGATAAAAGATATTTTGCTTATATAAAAGATTGTGATTTTGATAAGTATGTCGGATATGTAAATTATCATTATAATGAAAAAGATAATATTTATGAATGTGGAATTTTGATAGAATCTAAATACAGAAGTAAAGGATATGCAAAAGATGCGTTAAGGTTATTAGTTCGTGAAGCAAATAAAAATGGAATAAAATATTTATATGATACTTTTGAAAAAGAAAGAGAGCATACTTTAGAATTATTTTTGGGTTTAGGGTTTGAAATTTACAAAGAAACAAAATGGAAAAAATTTGATAATGATGTTGATGGAGTTATTGTAAGAATAAATACAAGTAAAGTATTACCTGATATAACAAAAGTAAATAATATTTATGATGTAATAGATTTTATGAAAGATAATATTAGATATGGATGGATAGATATAAATGGTGAAGTGCATATTGGTAATATGAAGAACTTTAGAAAGTTATATAGAACTATGACTATTGATGATATCTTATCTCATGGAATTGGAACTTGTATTGAACAAGTTAATTTGATGCATTATTTATTAGATAAAATTAATGTAACTAATAAAATGTTTGTAACAAGAATTTATGAACCTGATGATTTTAATGAATTAGATAAAGAAGAACACATGCATGCTTTTATATTATGTTTTATTAATAATAAAGTTTATCATATAGAACATGCAAATTGGTATAATATTGGAATATATGAGTATGAAAGTGAAGATGTTGCAAAAGAAAAGATAAATAAGTATTATGTTGAACTTTCTGAAGGTATTCCTAGACCTTTAACAGAAATTTATAATATAGAAAGTGGGTTGTCTTTTAAAGATTTTAATAAATATGTAAATAGTTTAAATATGGAGGAAAAATGAAAATAGTTGAATATGAAGAAAAATATCTTGATGATGTAAAAGATTTATTAGTGGAATTAGAAGAATATATTTTAAGTATTGATGATGATGAACTTGATCAATTGCATCCAGAATATAGAGATAAAATGGCATTAATAGATTTAGAAGAAGTAAATGAGAATAATGGTAAATGTTTTTTAGCTATTGAAGATGAAAAAGTAATTGGCCTAATTATGGGAGCAGTTAGAAAATATGATGAGTATGATTATTTAGATTATAAATGTCCAAAATGTGGAGAAGTAACCGAACTTGTTGTTGCTAAAGAAACAAGAGGTAAGGGTGTAGGTAGGAAGCTAATGCAAGTAGTAGAAGAATACTTTAAAAGCATTGGATGTGAATATATTAGCATAGAAGTGTTTGCTTATAATAAAAATGCTATTAAGTTTTATGAATCTGAAGGATATCATACAAGAGGTTTATTTGATATAAAGAAAATATGAGGTAGAATATGTTAGAAAATTATACATGTGTTATAGCAAGCAGGAATCAGATTATAGATAAATGGGATGAAGAAATAAAAAGACATAATTATTCTGAAGAATGGAAAATATATAAAGAACAGTCTTTAAGTAATATGGATACTAGAATAGTTTATATGGGATTACTTGATGGAAAAATTATAACTGAAGCAACTGCAATTATATCTGGTAAAGATAAATGTATAGAAAATAAAGATGATTTAGTTGATAATGGCAAAGCTTATTTATCAGCATTTAGAACAAATAAAGAATATGAAAATCAGGGATATTTTTCTAAACTATATAAGTTTATGGAAAGTGATTTAAAAAGTAAGGGATTTAAGTCTTTAACTCTAGGAGTTGAGCCAAAAGAGATTAGAAATATACAAATATATTTTAATTGGGGCTTTACTAAATATATTAAAACTGGTTTTTGTAAATATGCAAATGGTGAAGTTGCAATAGTAAATTATTATGAAAAAGAACTTAATTAATGATTTTTGTTTAAAAGTTTGATACAATCATAGATAAGGAGATGATTTAAATGAAGAAAATAACTTTTGTAACAGGTAATTGGTCAAAAATTTTAAGTGCCAAACAAATATTGGAACCTTTAGGGATTGAGGTTAACCATGTTAAAATGGAAACAACTGAAATTCAAGCAGATAGTGTTGAAGATATTGCAATGCATTCTGCCAAAGAAGCTAGTGATAAATTAAAGTGTAATGTTTTAAAAAATGATACTGGTTTATTTGTAGAAGCTTTAGGTGGTTTTCCAGGCCCTTATACTCATTATGTTGATGAAAGAATAGGTGAAGATGGACTTCTTAAACTTCTAGAAGGAATTGAAAATAGAAATGCTTGTTTTATTGAAGCTTTTGCTTATTGTGAATATGGAAAAAGTCCGATAGTATTTAAATCAATTACAAAAGGTACAATTGCAAAAGAAAAATCAGGAACCTTCGGCTGGAGTTGGGATTTTATCTTTATTCCAGAAGGATATGATAAAACAATGGGAAACTATAATGATGATGAAAGATGTCATGTTTGGAATACTGATGGTTATAAAAAACTTGCAGAATTCTTGAAAGAAAATTAACTATGATTAAAGTTATTGCATTTGATTTAGTGGGAGTTTTGGTTAATGAAAGAGACATTGTTTTATCGAATGAAGAAGAAAAATTAGAAAGATTATTTGGACCTAATTTAAGTGATGAAGAGTATTTGAAAGAAGCAAATAAAATTGTTAATGATGAAACAAATATATTAGATATTACAAGGGCATTAATTAATAAATTATATAAAGTAAAAGATAGAGAAATATTTAAAAAGGTAAAAGAAATTAATAGTGATGTAAAAATTGTTATTGCAACTAATCATGTATCTTTTGTAAAAGAATTTATTAATAGTCATTTTGACGTAAACTATTTGGATGATTTAATTATATCTGCTGAGATAAATAGAATAAAACCTAACTTAGATTTTTATGAGTTTATATTAGATAAATATAAAATAAATGCAAATGAATTATTATTTTTGGATGATAATATAAAAAATATAAATGGTGCAAATGTATTAGGTATAAAAACAATTAAAGTAGAAAAAAATAATGATTTAGTTAGTGAAATAGGATTTTATATAAAAAATAAATAAGATTGGAGAATTAGTATGAAAAAGCTGGTTATAAATAAAAATAATCTTGAACTAAAAGATATAAATGAATTTGTTTATAGACCTAGAGCTATTATAATTAATTCTAATAATGAAATTTTATTAGGCTTTTGTAATAATACATATCAGTTTCCTGGTGGCTTTTTAGAAGATAATGAAACGTTGATTGAAGGATTAAAAAGAGAAATATTAGAAGAGACAGGTATTTTATTAAATGATAAAGAAATAATAAAACAGATATGTACAATAGAATACTTAAATAAAAATTATCCTAGAAAAGATAATAATAGATTGACTAAATTTAGTTATTATTATGTTGTAACTGATAAGAAAGTTAATTTAAATAATACGAATTATGATGAGTGGGAAAAGAAGAACAATTTTAAATTGAAATATGTTTTTATTAGTGACTTTGAAAAGGTATTAAATGAAACTATAAATGATAATCAAATGAATAAAATGATTTATAAGGATATGATGTTAGTTTTTAATTTATTAAAGAAGGAAATATAAAGAGTGGTAGATATAAAATTATGAAAGGAGATAAAATATGATTAGATATAGTGATGAAGAAGTTTTTATTAGACCCCATGGAATAAAATACAGAGAAAACCAAGATAAAAATATAAAGTTACCTAAAGTAGCAGTTGGTGTTTTTTCAAGACATTTATTTGAAGATGTAATAGAAAAATTTAGTTCTTTAGAAGTAGGGTATATCTCATGTGCTAATATGGATAGAAATGTTTATATAATCAAGTATAAAGATGTTGAAATAACATTCTTTATGGCTGGTGTAAGTGGTCCATGGATAGCTGGTGATATTGAAGAGTTGTATGCTGCTGGGGTAGAAAAAGTTATTATCTTTGGTAATTGTGGAGTACTTGATGCAAATATTGAAGATTGTAGTATAATTATTCCAACCCTTGGATATAGAGATGAAGGAACAAGTTATCATTATGCTCCAGAAAGTGAAACAATAGAAATAAATCCTGATTATAAAGAGGAGTTTATTGATATATTAAGAAAGTTTGATTTTGATTATACAAAAGGTGCTACATGGACTACAGATGCTTTTTATAGAGAAACTAAAGATAAGATTAAATATTATAAAGATAATGGAGTAGTTTGTGTAGAAATGGAAGGTACAGTTATTGCTGCAGTTTGTAAAAAACTAAATATGAAATACTTTACTTTCTATTATGCTGGAGACAACTTAGATGGAACTGTCTGGGATAAAAGAAGTTTAAATGGATTAGTAAATATAGATAAAAAGAAGGAAGTATTGCTATTAGCATTAGAGCTTGCTTTAGTATTACAAAAATAGAAAACTTATGTTTTTTTCAAAAAAAATACCAAATTTTGCAAAAATATATTGACTTTAGTAAAAATAAGAGTAAAATATTGATTAAATTTATTTGAAGGAGAGCATATGAGTTTAATTGAAAATTATCATAATTTAGATACTAAAATAAAAAAACATAATTGCTGTGTTTATTGCTCATGCTGTTTTTCTATGATAAAAAATGATGAAAAAATCGGTGATTAAAAACAAGTGAGTTTTTGACACCGATTTTTTTGTATATATGGAGGTGAAATTTTGAATATTACATTAGAATCATTAATTGCAAAAGTTAATGAATATGAACCAACAAAAATTGATGTTGTGAAAAAAGCTTATGATTATGCAAAAGTTTTGCATGAAGGTCAATATAGGCAAAGTGGAGAACCTTATATAATTCATCCATTAAATGTTGCTTATATTTTAGCAGAAATGCATGCTGATATTGATACGGTGTGTGCTGGACTTCTTCATGATACTCTTGAAGATACTCATGTTACAAAAGAAGATATATCACATGATTTTAATCAAACAGTTGCAACATTAGTTGATGGAGTTACAAAAATTTCTAAAATGAATTTTTCTTCTAAGCAAGATCAAAATAATGCTAATACAAGAAAAATAATTACTGGTATAACTGAAGATGTAAGAATTATTATCATTAAGCTTGCTGATAGACTTCATAATATGAGGACATTAGGTTTTAAATCAGAATTTAAACAAAAAGAAAATTCTTTAGAAACTATGGATATATTTGTTCCTTTGGCTTATTATATCGGAGCTTATAGAATAAAATCTGAGTTAGAAGATTTATCGCTTCAATATTTGATGCCTGATAATTATAAAAGAATAGCAGACCAAAAAGAAAAAATTGAAGAAGATAATAAAGCTTGTTTACAGGAAATGCTTTTAAAAATTAAAGAATTATTAGAAAGTAAAGAAATACCAAATGAGATAAAGGTTAGAACAAAAAATATTTATGGTATTTATAAAAAAATAGCAGCAGGTCAAAAGTTGTGTGATATTCATGATTTATTAGCCTTAAAAATTATGGTAGAAGAAGTTGATGAATGTTATAAAGTTTTAGGTCTAATTCATAGTAAGTATCATCCAATAAATGATAAATTTAAAGATTTTATTTGTAATCCTAAGACAAATATGTATCAAAGTTTACATACAACTGTGTTTGGTCCAGAAGATAGATTAGTCCAAACACAGATAAGAACTTTTGATATGGATAAAGTAGATTCTTTTGGACTTACAGCTTATTGGGATATTAAAAAAGGAAACATCAGAGATAGAATGCAAGATGATTTAAAAAGTAAATATCAGTTTTTTAAATCATTAGTGGAAATTAATTCAATGTTTGGAGATAATCAAGAATTTGTAACTAGGGTTAAACAAGAATTATTTTCTGATAAAGTATATGTTTATACACCAAAAGGAGATATAATAGAATTACCTAAAGGTTCTACTCCGATTGATTTTGCATATAAAATTCATACTGATATAGGAAACACTATGGTGTGTGCATTTGTTAATGATGAGTGTGTTCCAGTAGATTATGTACTTAAGAATAAAGATAGAGTTAGAATTGTAACAGATATTTTGTCATATGGGCCTAGAAAAGAATGGGCTGATATAGCTAAAACTAGCTATGCAAGAAAAAGAATTAAAGAATTTGGAGGAGGGATAAAATGAGAGAACCAAATTTATGGAAAAGTGAAAAAGATTTTTATTTAAATGTTTTAGTCAATCCTTGGTATAAGTTATTGGTAAAACTAGAAAATTTAGTTTCAATGGAAACTATGAAATTTTATGAAGAAAAAGGAATTATTACAATGCATTTGCCAGTTACGACTGGTTCAATTTCAAGTCCAATGGGACGAGGAAGCGATTCACTACCTGTTAAGGTAAATTTAGAGGGAATAGATACATATTTAGCAGATTCAATGCAGTTTTTATTAGAATATGGTTGTAGATTAAATGAAAAAGGAGTTTATTATGTAATGCCATCATTTAGAGGAGAAAAAGCTGATGAAAGACATTTATGTCAATTTTATCATAGCGAAGCTGAAATCCCTGGAAATTTAGAAGATGTAATCAATTTAGTTGAAGAATATGTTAAATATCTTTCAAAAAAAATTCTCGAAAATTTTAAAGAAGAGTTAGAAAAAGCCATTGGAGATGTTTCCCATATTGAAAAAATAGCTAATTATAAGGGAAATTTTCCTAGAATTACATTTAATCAAGCTGAACAAGCTTTAAAGGAAAAATTTGGAGATAATTTAAATGATTATATTGAATATAATGATGGTTGGAGAAATATAACTCGGAAAGCAGAACAAGAATTAATAAAAATTTATGACGGTATAGTTTGGATAACTAATTATGACATTCTTGCTGTTCCATTTTATCAAAAATTTGATAATGATTTAGCTGGTACTACTAAAAATGCTGACTTATTATTTGGTATTGGTGAAACAGTTGGTTGCGGTGAAAGACATCAAAATGATATGGATTTATTAAAATCAATGAAATTGCACGAAGTTGATAAAGAAGAATATGAGTGGTATATTAAATTAAAAGAAAAGTATCCTTTACAAACAGCAGGATTTGGCATGGGAATAGAAAGATATTTGATGTGGGTGTTAAAAGCTAGTGATATTAGAAATATGCAAATTTGTTTAAGATTTAATGGAAAAAATATATTGCCATAAATCGGAGTTGAAAAAATGAAGGCTAAAATAGAAAATTTAAAAAAAGATTATGGTAATTATTTATTATCAATGGGGTATAAACAAAATCCTAGTGTAAAAATTACTTCGGGAGTTGACTCCAGTGTTGTGCTTATTGGTTCAACAATTAGTGTGTTGAAACCAAAATTATTGAATCATGAAATAAGGGCTGAAGGAGAATTTCTTTTTCAGCGTGCCATAAGGACTAGAGGAATAAAAAGCCTTTTTATTCCAGAAAAAAAAGAATGGTATAGTTATTTTGATGCCAGCGGAGTTTTGGTTAATTATAATAAGCTTGATAAACTTGTATTTGATATAATAGATTTCCTAAATAAAATTTTTAATATTGATTATTCTGATATTATGATTCGAGTTTCGGAAAGTGATAATGATTTAATGAATTCTCTAAAAAATCTTGATGGTAGAGTTGTTTTAGAAATTAATTCTAGAGAAGAAAAGTACTATAGACATAAATATGGGTTACAGGAACTTGGTATTTATGGGAGAAATTTAAATATTGCTATAAGATGTTGTGAAGATTCAGAATATAAAGATGTTGGAAATATTATAGTTATAGAATCATCGTACGAGAAATATGGTGTTGAGTGTGCAATTGGATTAAATGCTATGTTAATGAGAAAGTTTGGATTGTCCAATAGTATTGAAGCATCGAGTATTGTTGATGTTTATCATCCTATTGATGATTCGGATTATAAATTTTTAGATTGCTTATCTGTGGTTTCTCATCTTGCTTATGAAAATGCCATTTCAATTAATAGTAGAAGTCCCCAATACATTTATCGAAAGTATTTAAGAGCGTTAAAGTATTGGGCTGAAATAAAAAAAATATCTAATGATGAATTGTTAGATATGATTAAAATGTATATTCAGATTGAATATAACAAAAATGAAAGACAAAGAATTGATGCTAATGTTAGTAGATTGTTGTTACAAGGAGGTTTTAAAAATGGAAAATAACAAACAAATAACTATGAGTGAAATTGTAAAATTTGCGCAACAATATGGATTTATATTTCCAGGAAGCGAAATATATGGTGGGTTGGCAAATACATGGGATTACGGTCCATTAGGAATAAGATTAAAAAACAATATTAAAGATGCCTGGAGATATTATTTTATTCAAAATCATGACAATGCCTTTGAAATAGATGCAGATATTTTAATGAATCCTAGAGTATGGGAAGCTTCTGGTCATGTACAATCATTTAGTGATCCATTAATTGATTGTAAAGAATGCAAAACTAGACATAGAGTGGATAACTTAATAAGTGATTATAATCCTTCAATTGATGTTGATGCAATGACAGAAGAAGAAATGATGGAGTATATATACAATAATAAAGTTCCTTGTCCAAAATGTGGGAAAAGTAATTTTACTTCTTTAAGAAATTTTAATCTTATGTTTCAAACACAACGTGGTGTTACTACAAGTAATCAAAACACAATATATTTGCGACCTGAAAATGCTCAAGGCGAATATGTTAATTATTTAAATGTTTTAAGAAGTATGCATACAAAATTACCTTTTTCGATTGGTCAAATAGGTAAAGCGTTTAGAAATGAGATTACCCCAGGAAATTTTATATTCAGAACAATTGAATTTGAACAAATGGAATATCAAACAATTTGCAGGCCTGGAATGGATCATGATCTTTATGAATATTATAAAGACTATGGTAAAAAGTTTTTTGAAAGTTTAGGCTTGCCTGATGACAAATTGCGCTTTAAAAATCATGAAAAATTAGCACATTATGCTAAAGAAGCTTGTGATATAGAGTATTTGTTTCCATTTGGTTGGGGAGAAATAAATGGTACTCACAATAGAACTGATTTTGATTTATCAAGACATCAAGAATATAGTGGCAAAAAAATGGAATATTTTGACCCCTATACTCAAGAAAAGTATATCCCTTATATTATTGAATCAACTTATGGTCTAGATAGAACAATATTAGCATTATTGTGTGAATCTCTTCATAAATTTGTAGACGAAAATGGTAAAGAACGATTTGTTCTAAGTTTAGATAAATCTATATCACCAATGAAAGTGAGTATATTACCTCTAGAAAAGAAAAATCATTCACAATTGGCAATGAATTTGTATAGAGAACTAAGAAAAGAAATGATGGCTTATTATGATGACAAAGGTAATATTGGTAAAAGATATAAAAATAGTGATGCAATTGGAACTCCTTATTCAATTTGTGTAGATAATGATACACTTGAAAATGGAATGTTAACCATCAGAGATAGAGATACAAGAGAACAAATAAAAGTTTCAACGGGACAAGTTGAAGATGTATTAAAAAGAAAATTAATTAGAAAATAGAGACTGGAGGTAATAATGGAAATTAAAGCAATAGATAGTCATTCACATATCGGCTATGAAAATGGTGAAGAAATTGTAGGTAAAAATATAATGATGCCATATCTTCCAACATTTTCAGAGTATGTACACTTAGCAAAAAAAAATTCTGTTGAAAAGGTTCTTTTTGCTCCTTGTACTTCACCCATGATTATTGATAAAATAAGACATTTTACAAAAGTATATTACCTCTGGGAGTATGTTAATAATAAATTTGGGTATTTTAGCGAAGTGGTTAACAACGGAAAAATAATAAGAGGTGAAATGTCAAAGAATCCTTATAGAGAAGTTAATGAAAAGCTTTTTAAGTATTTAAAAGAATTAAAAAGTGAAATTTCTATAGAATTTATACCAGCAATCAGCTTATATTTTGATACTCCAGAATATATTGAGGAGTTATTATCATTAAATGTTAAAGGTTTAAAAGTACATGGTGTTTCAACTGGAATTTATGATTTACATAGAGTAAATCAAGATATATTATCATTATTAAAAAAAAGGGACATTCCTCTTGTAATCCATACAGATTTTGTACAAGAACCTAAAACCCCGATTGACTATTTGTATAGTGAAAATAATCCAATAAATTGGTTAAACCTATTAGTTAGAAATGATATTAAAGGATATTTGGTTCATGGATGTAGACTGTCAAGCGAATGTGGTAGAATTATGAAAGATAACAACGGTCAGTTTTTGACCGGTATTTCTCCGGATATATTATTAGCAAACGAACCAGAAAGATTGATGACTAAAACCGATAATTATTTGGAAACTTTATTTAGTATGTTTGATATTGATATGATGGCGTTTGATTTAGATTATAACTGGAATTATACTGATAGAGTAACATATACTTATGATGACGAACAGTTAAATAGATTAAATAAATTAGGATTATCAGATAATGATAAAGAAAAAGTTTTAAAAAGAAATTCGGAAAGATTCTTTAATTTGTGAGGCTGTGATGGATAGAGAAAAAGAGTATTGGAAAGAACAATTACGAATCTATAATTCTTTAACATATGATAATAGTATTAAATACTATGAATGGCAACCAGCACGATGGGCAGGCAATTATTCAGCAATAAATTTAATGGAAAATTATCTTAATGATGTAAAATCTACGATTGAAGTAGGTGCAGGAAGTGCTGCATTTTCTATTGCTTTATATAATAAAAAAAAGAACTTACAGTTGCATGCAATGGATATTTCACCAATAGCAACAGAATATGGTAGAATGATATCTAAAGATTTGAATGTACCAATAGAATACGTTTGTGGTAATCTCTTTAAATGTATAGATAAATATGATTTGGTGTTAAGTTTGGGAGTAATCGAACATTTTTCTTCTCAGCAAATGGGTGAATTCGTTGAAAAGTGCATTGAATTAAGCAATAAATATATTTTGATAGCTATACCAAATCAAGAATCCGAATTTTTCAAAAATTATGTTTCTTGGTCAAATAAAAATAGTAAAGAATATGAGGAAAAACATAATAAGTTTAATAATGAAGATTTAAAAGACTTATTAAAAAAACATAATTTAAAAATATTAGTTGAAGATGGATTTCAGTTATTTTTATCGGAAAAAAATTTTTTAGAAGAAGATACAAAAAATAATTCCGAAATAATAAAATTATTGAAAAATAAATTAATGAATTTAAATTTCAAACTTGGCTCAAAGTTTCCAAATGTTAACTTTAAAGCTAAAGATATTGAAGATTTAGTAAAAGTTGAATTAAGTCTTAATCACGAAGTAAGAATGAAATATTCTTTTATGTCCTTTATTTTAGCTTCAAAAATATAAAAGTGATTATTGTAAAAAAAACAAAATTATGTTAAGATTATAGCGTAATAATTTAAGATTGGAGAAATAAAATATGGAAGAAATAACAATGAAAGATATGGTAAATATTTGTAAACAATATGGATTTATATATCAAGGTAGTGAAATTTATGGTGGTCTTGCAAATACTTGGGATTATGGTCCTCTGGGAAGTTTGTTAAAAGACAATATTAAAAATACTTGGAAAAAAAGATTTATCCAAGAAAGAGATTGTGCGTATGAAGTTGATGCTGCAATTTTAATGCACCCTAGAGTTTGGGAAGCATCTGGACACGTTCAATCTTTTAGTGACCCATTAATTGATTGTAAAAATTGTAAAATGAGATATAGAGTTGATAATTTGATTAGTGAATATAATCCTGAAGTAGATGTAGATGCTATGACTGAAGATGAAATGATGAATTATATAAATGAAAATCATGTTCCATGTCCAAAGTGTGGTAAAAGTGATTTTACACCACTTAGAGAATTTAATTTGATGTTTAAAACTAATCGTGGTGTTGTTGAAGAAAAACAAAACACTATATATTTACGTCCTGAAAATGCTCAAGGTGAATATGTAAACTATTTAAACGTTAAAAGAACAACAAGAAGTAATTTACCTTTTTCAATTGGTCAAGTAGGTAAAGCGTTTAGAAATGAAATCACTCCAGGGAATTTTACATTTAGAACAATCGAATTTGAACAAATGGAATTTCAAACATTTTGCAAGCCCGGAACAGACCATGAGTTATACGAAGAGTTTAAAGAATATGCTAAACAATATTTTATGGATTTAGGTATTCCCGAAACTGACTTAAGATATCATCCACATGAAAAATTAGCACATTATGCAAAGGAAGCATGTGATATAGATTATAAATTTCCATTTGGTTGGGGTGAAATAAATGGTACACACAATAGAACAGATTATGATTTATCAAGACATCAAGAATATAGTGGAGAAAAGATGTTTGTGATAGATGAAGAAACAAAAGAAAAATTTATACCATATATTGTTGAATCAACTGTTGGTGCTGATAGATTAACATTAGCTCTACTATTTAATAGTTACAAAAAAGAAGAATTAGAAAATGGAGAAATTAGGGAAATAATGAGTTTTCATCCAGCTGTTGCACCATATAAAGTAGCTGTGTTACCTTTAATAAAAAAATATCATAGTGAAGCTGCAAGAAAAATATATAATTCATTAAGAAAATCTTTTCCATGTGATTATGATGATAGTGGTACAATTGGTAAGAGATATAGAAGAGAAGATGTAATGGGAACACCATGGTGTATTACAATAGATGATGAAACATTAAATAGTAATTTAGTAACTATTAGAAATAGAGACAATATGGAACAAATTGTTTTGAATGTTGACGATGTGAAAAATTATATTAAAGAAAGAATAGAATTTTAAAATGAGTGATTTTAATAATATTAATACGTTACTTTTTGATTTGGATGGAACATTAATTAATACTGAAAAAGAATTTTATATGTCATTTTATGAAGTGTTATTAAATAATTACAAAATAAAAATTGATGAAAAAATATACAAAGAATGTGAATTAGATAAAAATGCTACGTTGCTTGATACCTTAAGAAATAATTATGAAATAATAAAAAGTGTTTCAAATGAAAAAATAATGAAAGAGGTTTTTTCATGTTATACAACTAAATTTACAGAAGTTGTAATGTCAGATAAAACAAAAGAAAAAATAGAATGGTTAAAAAAATTGAAAAATAATGGTTTTACTTTAGGGTTGGTCACTACTTGTATGCGTAAATATCTTTGCGTTTTGATTGAAAAATTAAATATATATTATTTATTTGATTGTATTATAGCTAGAGAAGATGTTGATAATTTAAAACCAAGCGGGGATGCTTATTTAAAAGCTTTAAATATATTAAATAAAACTGCAGAAGAATCATTGGCTATAGAAGATTCGAAAAGAGGAATTGAAGCCGCTTTGGTTGCAAAGTTAAAAGTAGTAAAAGTTGAAGAATATACTTTGGTTAAATTTAATGATACTAGATGTATAGAATTTAATTCTGTTGATGAATTTGCAAATAAAATATTAAAAGTTTAAGAGGTGTTTATGAATAATTTTAGCTTGAAAAAAGGAGATAAAGTAGCTATTGTTTCGTTATCAAGTGGTATTTTAGGCGAATCATATGTAGCACATGAATTAGAATTGGGAGTGAAAAGATTAAAAAAATTAGGACTGGTTCCCGTGTTTATGAATAATTCACTTAAAGGAGTAAATTTTTTGAAAAATCATCCGGAAGCTCGAGCACAAGATTTAAAACAGGCTTTTTTAGATAAGGATATTAAAATGATTATAACTGCAATTGGTGGTGATGATACTTATAAGACTATACCATATTTAATGGAAGACAAAGAATTTATTGATTCTGTGAAAAAAAATCCTAAAATTTTTTCTGGTTTTTCTGATACAACTGTTAATCATTTTATGCTGAATAAATTGGGCTTATCAACGTTTTATGGTCCCGCATTCTTAGTAGATATAGCGGAACTTGATAATGAAATGATAGATTATACTAAAGAATATTTCATTAAATTTTTCGATAATAATGATATAATTGAAATTAAATCTAGTCCAGTTTGGTATGATAACAGAGATACTTACGACAAAACACAATTAGGAATATCTAGAGTTTGTCACTCTGAAATTCACGGCTTTGAAACATTAAATGGTCATGGAGTTATTACAGGGAAATTATTTGGAGGATGTATAAATAGTATTTATGATATGCTAACTGGAGAAAGATATAATGAGGAAAATATCATATTTGAAAAATATAAATTATTCCCTTCTGCAGAAGAATGGAAAGATAAAGTTTTGTTTTTAGAAACTTCGGAAGAAACAGTTCATCCCGAGAAGTTAGAAATAATGTTATTGGAATTAAAAAAAAGAAAAATATTTGATTCTGTAAGAGGGTTATTAATTGGTAAGCCTATGGATGAAATATATTATGAGGAATATAAGAAAATTTATGAAAAAATATTTAAAAATAGTAGTGTTCCAATACTATATAACGTAAATTTTGGTCATTCTGTTCCTAGATGTTTTTTACAATATAATGCCTTGGCAACAATAGACTATGATAAGAAAACAATTAAGGTTAAATCTTGTAAGTTAATATAATAAGGAGAACACAATGAATAAAAGTACGATAAAATTAGAAACAGAAAGACTTATTTTGAGAAAAATAGAAATGTTTGATTATGAAGCAATTTATAATTGTTGGACGAGTGATGAGAATGTTGCAAAGTATGTAACTTGGAATGCTCATAAAAACCCAGAAGAAACTAAGAAATTAACAAAATACTGGGTAGAAGATTATAACAATGATTATTGTTATAAATGGCTTGTAACACTTAAAGAAACAAATGAAATAATTGGTATGATTGATGTTATATCTAAAAATATTCAATATATGACTGCTGAAGTGGGTTATTGCTATGGTTCTAAATATTGGGGAAAAGGTTATGCCTCTGAAGCATTAAGAAAAGTAATTGAATATTTACATGAGGAAGGCTTTCCAGTTGTAACTGCTGAACATTTTGTTTCAAATAAAGCTAGTGGAAGAGTTATGGAAAATGCTGGAATGGTTTATGAAGCAACTTTGAAGTCCAGAGTTATAAATAAAATAGGTGAAAGAGAAGATGTATTAGTTTATGCTTCTATTTGCGAGTAATACTTGCCAAATGGAAATCTTTATGATATGATTTAGATATGTGTGAATTATTGAATGTTGAAAAAAACATTTAGTAGATTTTATAATTTGGTTTTAGAGAGTCAATGTTTGGTGAAAATTGATACAATTATAAAAATGAATTACAGTTTTTTAGTTCAATCGGTTATAACCGTTATAATTTAAAGTGCATAGTAAATATTACTATGAATTAAGGTGGTACCGCGAATTATTTCGTCCTTATGGATAGAAATAGTTCGCTTTTTTGTTAGGAGGAGTGAGATTATGAGAAAAGTATTTGAAATGTTAAAAGAAAGAGGATATGTTTATCAAGCTACAAATGAAGAAAAAATTAAGGAAATGCTAAATAGTGATGAACCCAAAACATTCTATTTAGGTATTGATCCAACTGCAGATAGTTTACACATAGGCCATTTCTTCGCGTTAACAATGGTTAGAAGATTACAAAAATTAGGACATCATCCAATTATATTAATTGGTGGAGCAACTGCTTTAATTGGTGACCCATCTGGAAAAAAAGATATGCGAAAAATGTTAAGTAAAGAACAAGTTGAACATAATAAAGCAGAAGTAAAAGAACTTGTTAAAAGATTTGTTGATGTTGATGGTGATAATCCAGCATTAATTTTGGATAATTCTGAATGGATTAATCCACAATCTTATATTGATTTTATGAGAAATATTGGCGTTCATTTTAATGTCAATAAAATGTTAGCAACTGATTGTTACAAAAACAGACTTGAAGAAGGCGGACTAACATTCCTAGAAATGGGTTATATGTTAATGCAAGCATTTGACTTTGTACATTTAAATGAAACATATGGATGTGTACTTGAAATAGGAGGTTCTGACCAATGGGCAAATATGGTTGCTGGAGCAGACTTAGCAAGAAAGATAGATTTTGCAAATGGTAAAGAAGATAGAGGTTTACAAGCATTAACTTGTCCATTATTAATTAAAGCTGATGGCGAAAAAATGGGTAAAACAGCATCTGGTACACTATGGATTTCAAGAGAAAAAACAACTGTATATGATTTTTACCAAATGTTTATGAATTCATATGATGAAGATGTTGAAAGATTACTATCATTCTTTAGTGATTATGAAATAGAAGATATTAAAAGAATGTGTAAAGAGGATATAAGAAATGCTAAGAAAATAATGGCATTTGAAGTTACAAAATTAGTTCATGGTGAAGAAGAAGCATTAAAAGTACAACAAGCAAGTGAAGAAATATTTAGTAATAAAGGAAATTCTCAAAATACTGATACAATTGAATTATCAAAAGATGTATTAAATAATAATTCAAATGTTATAGATGTTTTAATGTTATCTGGAATTTTTGAATCTAAATCAGAAACAAAAAGACTTATTGAACAAAATGGTGTAAGTATAAATGGTGAAAAAGTAAAATCTATAGATATGATTATCACAGAAGATATGTTAGAAGATAATGCATTATTAATACAAAAAGGTAAAAAGAAATTTATAAAAATGCTTTTTGTGTAATTTGCTAAAATGAAAAAGTAAAGAACGTAAGTTATTTGTTCTTTACTTTTTCTATTTTGATAGTATATCCGATTGGTCCAAGAATTTTTAATAAACTTAGAATTGATGGAGATGATGCTCCACATTCTATTCTAGCTATTTTTTCTCTTGAAACACCAGAATATTTGGAAAATAAATCTTGTGTTAAATTATTTTCTTTTCTAAAACTTATAAATTCTTTAATGAATATCTCATTTAATTCTTCAGGATTATAAGCAACCTCAATATAGTTTTTATCATAGTCCATTTTTGTTTCACCACTAATATTGTATCAAATTTGATACTAAATGTCAATATCTGGCTATTAATACAAGCGATAAAGTGATATAATGAAGTTATTAGAGGGGAGATTTAATTATGGAAGAAAAGAAAATTCACTTAACATCGGTAGATTTACCATATTTAAAACATATGCCAAAATTTAAATATAATTCTGATGATGCTAAAAAGACTGCAATGGGATTTATTCGTGATGCAGCTATAAAACATAGTGTTAACTATCAAGCTTTACCAGCATTTAATTTCTATGGTAAGAATATTACTCATGGACAATTTTTTGATGGTTCTAATATGGTAGGTAATGCTTTTTTAAATTGTGGAGTTACACCAGATGATGTTGTACCTATGTTTTGTCTTAATACACCTGAAACGTTTATGGTTGAATATGGCCTAAATGACATGGGTATCTGTACTGAATGGTTTAATCCTGGGGTAGTTTCAAAAGAATTATTACATAATTATTTAGTGAAAAATAAAACTAAAGCATTAGTGATAATTGATGCAATGTATCCAGTTGTAAAAGAAGCTATTAAAGGAACAAATGTAGAACATGTAATTGTTACATCTGTTATGGACTCATTCCCATTAAAAATGAATTTAGGATATCAAATTCAAGTTTTTGGATTAAATGCAGTGCTTAATAATCCATATTACAAACATGCAATTAAAGGCATTGAAGGATTTGTTCCAAGTGAAAGAGAATTAAATGATTTATCAATTGATGAACAAAGAAAAGTTCTAAAAAAATATCAACAATTATTACTTAATTTTGATGCGTATGCTAAGAAACAAAAGATAATGGCTAAAGCAAGTTTTTATAAAGATGATAGTCGTGATGATAGATTTATTCAATGGGAAGATTTCTTGAAAATATATGGCGAAATGAATTATACAAGAGCTGAAGGTTACCAAGATGGTAAAGTTAAATTTATAGTTCATACAGGAGGAACAACAGGTCCAGCTAAAAGAGTTGCAATGACTGACTTATCTTGTAATACACCAATTTATCAAACAACTTTAATGACTACAACAGATTACAATTTTGAAGATTCATTTTGTCAATTATGTCCACCAATGGTTGCATATTCTCTTGAAGGAATGCATTTAGCAAGATACTATCAAATGAATACGCATTTGATTGCAACTTATGATAGAAATGAATTTCCAAAAACTATGTTAAAAACTAAAGCAAATCATTATTTTACAGTGCCATCATTTGTTAAAACTTTAGTTGAAGACCCAAAATGGGCAACTAAAGACTTTAGCTTTGTAAAATCTGTTCAACATGGTGGAGAAGGAATTGAAGCAGAAATTGATGAACAAGTAGATAAAATTCTTAATGGTAGAAGTCGCCATGGATATGGTCAAAACGAAGAATTTGGGGGAGTAATATTTAATTATGATATTCCAGGTGTTCCCAAAAAATATGGAACTTGTGGCTTCCCACTTGCTGGTTCAAACTACATTGTAATTGATAAATTTACTGGTGAAGAACTTCCATATGGTAAAGATGAAGATGGTAATTATCATGTTGGAGAATTCTTATTATCAACTGATGCCTCTATGCTAGGTTATATTGATGAAGCTCCGGAAGTAAACGAAAAAACAATTTGTTATAGAGATGGTAAAAAATATATAGATACTGGTGATGAAGCTTATATTGATGAAGAAGGAAGACTTTGTTTTGTATCTAGAGAAGAAAGAATTATTAGAACTCAAAATGGAAAAATATTTGTTAATGTCCTAGAAAATATTATAAATAACATTCCTGAAGTACTAGAATGCTGTGTTGTTAAAAGTCCACATCCTAGTAATGTTGCTGAAGCATCATGTCATATAGTATTAAAAGAAGAATGCTTTAATCAAGATATTGACAAAATTATTGAAAAAATTATTAAAATAGTTGAAGAAAAAACAAAATCGATGTATTATTATTATATACCAGGAACCTATGAATTTAGAAAAGATAGGTTACCACTTACACCATTTGGTAAAACAGCTTTTAGAGAGCTTGAACAACAAAATGCTTTAGAATATGAAATGAATAATGGAAAAGCATTGAAAAAGGTAAGGGTAAAAAAGTAAAAAGAGGTAAAATATGAATTCGATAGTTTATTTAAGTTTTGCAAGTTTAGTTTATATTACAATTATAACAATAGTTTATTTTAAAAAAGAAAAAATACATTCAGTAGAAATAAGTATATTTTCTAAAATATTATTATTAGTGTTATTTTGTTTAATCTTTGAAATATTAAGTGCATTACCAATAATGAATGAAGTAATGTGGCTAAAGATATTTTTAAAAGATATATTTATGACATTACTTGCAGTACTTTTCACTAATTTCTTGAAATATTCAATTATATTAGTTAAAGGTTTAGACTATCGCTTTCCAAAATATTTTGAAATAACTAGATATTTAGTTTTGGCTGTGGTGGGAATTATTATTTTCTTTTCACCACTATATGTTAATTGCGATAGTAATGGAGTTGTAATTAACACTTATGGGTTAGGTCAAGCTATTTTATCTAGTTTTTCTATATTTATCATTATAATAATCTTCTTTATTTTAATATTTAATTTAAAGAAAATTAAAAATAAAAAAGCTATACCATTAGTATTATTAATTGTTTTAATGTTAGTTAGTGGTTTTCTTCAAATAAAGTTTCCAAAATTAATACTTACTAATTTTACATTAAGTATTGTAACTGCAATAATGTACTTTACAATTGAAAATCCAGATGTTAAAATGATTGCTCAGTTAAATGCTGCCAAGGATGCTGCAGAAAAAGCAAATTTAGCTAAAACAGAATTTTTATCAAGTATGTCACATGAAATTAGAACACCTCTTAATGCAATAGTTGGTTTTAGTAATATGTTACTTGATGATAAAGATTTACCCAATAGTGCAAAAGAAGAAGTTAATGATATAGTAATGGCTTCAGATAATTTATTAGAAATTGTTAATGGTATTTTGGATATATCAAAGATTGAGGCTGGTAAGTTAGAAATAATTAATACTGAATATGATTTTAATAAAGTTACAACAGAACTTATTGCTCTTACTAGGGGAAGACTTGGAGATAAACCAATAGAACTTATTACAAAAATAGATGCATCAATACCTCAGGTGTTATATGGTGATGCATCAAGACTAAAACAAATCTGTGTAAACATTTTAACTAACGCAGTTAAATATACAAAAGAAGGAAGTATTATATTTAGTATTAATTCCGTAATAAAGAATGATGTATGTAGATTAATTATTTCTGTTGAAGATACAGGTATAGGAATAAAACAAGAAAACTTAAATAAGTTATTTAATAAGTTTGAAAGATTAGATTTAAAAGATAATATTACTATTGAAGGTACAGGGTTAGGACTTGCTATAACTAAGAAACTTGTTGATATGATGAATGGAAAGATAGTTGTGCAAAGTATATTTGGAAAAGGTTCTAAGTTTACAGTATCAATAGATCAAGGGATTGTTAAAAATCCAACTATAAAAGTTGAAGCAATAAATACAACTCATGAAAAGATTGAAGTAAAAAATAAAACAGTCTTGGTCGTAGATGATAACAAAATAAATCTAAAAGTTGCAGAGAGATTATTACAAACTTATGGTGTTTTAGTTGAATGCGTTGAAAGTGGATTTATTTGTATTGATAACTTGAAAAGTGGCAAGAAATATGATTTAATATTAATGGATGATATGATGCCAAGAATGAGTGGTGTAGAAACTTTACAAAAGATAAAAGTTGAAATACCAGAATTTGATATTCCAGTGATAGCCTTAACAGCGAATGCTTTAACAGGAATGCGAGAAAAATATTTAGCAGATGGATTTAATGATTATCTAGCTAAACCAATTAATAAAGATGAATTAAATAGAGTTATAAATGAATATTTAAATAAGAAATAAATAAGATTGAAGTTAATTCTTTCTTTTTTTTTAATTAATGTATCAAATTTGATACTAAAACTTAATAAAACCTTGTTTTTTTTTTTAATTTTTTTTATAGTAATAAAAAAGAGAAATTAGGTGGTTAAAATGAAATTAACAAAAAATGATGCAATTGATGTTGAATATTTAATTAATGAAGGATTGATTACTTCTGAAAAAGATCTTGTGGGAGATAATAGGCCTTCGTCAGTAATGTTTCCATATATGGTTAAAAAATATGGCTATTTATTAAATGGAGATTTGTTAAGTGAAGATGAAATTCAAATAAGAAAAAAAATTAATGCTATTATAAAAAAATTGGGCCCTTTATTTTTAAAAAATAAGCAAGTTTTTGAAAATAGAAAAAGTCTTATTAATCCTGATGATACAACTTTTGATAGTCCAATTATATTGCCTAGTGAACCAGTTATATGGATGCCAAATCATGGGTTTAAAGATGATCCTTTAGCAAGTGTTCTTTCTTGTCAAAGAAATGCCTATTTTTTGTTTGCCAGTTTACCGCAATTTTATAATTCGTTTGATGGAATTACTGCTTGGTTAAATGGTGTGACATTAATTAATCGAAAAGTTGCAAGTAGCAAAAAGGCATCGGTTGATAATTGTGTGAATGTATTAAATCATGGTGTTGATTTAATATTATATCCAGAAGGAATTTTGAATAAGAGCGCTAATGAGTTAGTATTAGACTTATGGCCTGGAATATATCGTGTAGCAAAAGCAACTGGAGCAAAAGTTGTGCCAATAGTTCATTATTTGCGTGATAAAGGGCCAAAAACATTAAAAAATAAAATTAATCCAACAAAGGATGACATTATACATACTGTTGTAGATGATGCTATAAAAATTGATGATTTAAGTGAAAAAGCAGCATTAGAATATCTAAGAGATGTTATGGCAACATGGCTTTATCTACTAATTGAAAAATATGGAAGTATTTCTAGAGAAGAATTAATTGGTAGTCATGAAGATTCAATTAGTGCTTTAGAAGAAAAGTTACAACATAATTTAAGTACAATGGATTATTATGACTCAGATATAGAAAAATACTCAGATTACAGACCTAAAGATAAGGTTAGACCTGAAGATGTTTTTGAAAGTATTGCCAATATAGAAGATATAAATGTTAATAATGTAAATGATGTTGTTTATGCTCAAAGATTAGTTAGACAAAGAAAAAGGGAAAATATTCAAAGAAGATTTTAAAAAAACTTTTCTAAAATAAAAAATAGTGATATAATCATAATAGGTGGTAAGTATGGAAGGAATATTATTGCCGATATGTTCGCTATTTTTTTCTGGTTTAATGTGTTATGTTTATTTTTCTAAAGAAAGAGTTGATTTATTAGAAAATAAAATGTATTCTTGTATGATTATTTGTAGTTTTGTAGATAGCTTAATTGTAACAATACTTCAATCGATAGCTTTCTTTTATTCTCCTGGTTATTTGGACTTTATAATTACTATTTTAAATAAAATTGATTTTATAATGTTAATATTAATTTGTAATTGTATATTTTATTATATTGCAATAATAACCCTTCCGGTTTTTAAAACACATTATAAAAAATTTTCTATACCCTTTTTGGTTACTGATTTATTTGTATTTGTATTCATGGTTTTAGGTAAAGTCGAAGTGATTAAATCAGGAAGTGCTTATACAGTAGAGGGTTCATCGGTTTTAATGGCGGAAATATTGTGTGGTGTTTATCTTCTTATGACTTTATTAATGGTATTATTTAATCTAAAAAAAGTTGATAAAAGATATTTCTTTGTGTTTGTAATGCTTTTGTTATTAATTGGTGTTTTAGTGGTTGTTAATATAAATCCTTATTTAATATGGGTTTCAATTGTAGTGTGTTTTGTTAATTATATAATGTATTTTACAATAGATAATCCGGATGTAAAGATGATAGCACAGTTAAATGCAGCTAAAGATGCTGCTGAAAAAGCCAATAAGGCTAAAACAGAGTTTTTATCTAGTATGTCTCATGAAATAAGAACTCCTTTAAATGCAATCGTGGGATTTAGTAATATGTTACTTGATGATAAAAGTTTACCTGATAGTGCAAAAGATGAAGTTAATGATATAGTTATGGCTTCAGATAATTTATTAGAAATTGTTAATGGTATTTTGGATATATCAAAGATTGAGGCTGGTAAGTTAGAAATAATTAATACTGAATATGATTTTAATAAAGTTACAACAGAACTTATTGCTCTTACTAGGGGAAGACTTGGAGATAAACCAATAGAACTTATTACAAAAATAGATGCATCAATACCTCAGGTGTTATATGGTGATGCATCAAGACTAAAACAAATCTGTGTAAACATTTTAACTAACGCAGTTAAATATACAAAAGAAGGAAGTATTATATTTAGTATTAATTCCGTAATAAAGAATGATGTATGTAGATTAATTATTTCTGTTGAAGATACAGGTATAGGAATAAAACAAGAAAACTTAAATAAGTTATTTAATAAGTTTGAAAGATTAGATTTAAAAGATAATATTACTATTGAAGGTACAGGGTTAGGACTTGCTATAACTAAGAAACTTGTTGATATGATGAATGGAAAGATAGTTGTGCAAAGTATATTTGGAAAAGGTTCTAAGTTTACAGTATCAATAGATCAAGGGATTGTTAAAAATCCAACTATAAAAGTTGAAGCAATAAATACAACTCATGAAAAGATTGAAGTAAAAAATAAAACAGTCTTGGTCGTAGATGATAACAAAATAAATCTAAAAGTTGCAGAGAGATTATTACAAACTTATGGTGTTTTAGTTGAATGCGTTGAAAGTGGATTTATTTGTATTGATAACTTGAAAAGTGGCAAGAAATATGATTTAATATTAATGGATGATATGATGCCAAGAATGAGTGGTGTAGAAACTTTACAAAAGATAAAAGTTGAAATACCAGAATTTGATATTCCAGTGATAGCCTTAACAGCGAATGCTTTAACAGGAATGCGAGAAAAATATTTAGCAGATGGATTTAATGATTATCTAGCTAAACCAATTAATAAAGATGAATTAAATAGAGTTATAAATGAATACTTAAACAAGGAGTGAGATTATGAAAGATGTAAACATTTTAATTAACAATGGAGCTAATATTAAAAAGGCTTTAGAATTATTCGGGGATATGGAAACATATGATGCAACACTTGAAACTTTCTTACAAGAAGTTCCTGGAAAATTAAAAAAAATTAAAGCATGTAAAGAAATCGGCGATATGGCAAATTATGCAATACTTGTGCATTCTTTAAAGAGTGATGCTAGATATTTTGGTTTTGAAACTCTAGGAGAACTTGCATATGACCATGAACTTAAAAGTAAAGCAAATGATATGTATTATGTAAGTGAACATTTCAATGAATTAATGACTGAAGCAAATAGAGTAGTTAATTTAGTTAAAAAATATATGGGTGTTGGGGTTGTTGATGAATCATCATATAAAGAACCAATTAAAACAAGTGATAAAGCTATTTTAGTAGTTGATGACTCAAATATAATAAGAAACTTTATATTAAAAATTCTTGATGATTCATTTGATGTTATTTCAGCAACTGATGGTAAAGAAGCAATTGATATTTTAGAAAGTGAAGAAAAAAGAAAAAATATTAAAGCAGTTCTTCTTGATTTAAATATGCCAAATGTTAATGGTTTTGAAGTATTAGATTATTATAAGAGTAAAGATTTATTTAGAAGTATTCCAATTTCTATTATAACTGGAGTAGATGATAAAGAGTCAATTGATAAAGCATTTAAGTATCCAATCGTAGATATATTACTTAAACCTTTTAATGAAAGAGATGTTAAAAAGATACTTGAAAAAACTATAAATAGTAAATTATAGTAAAAAATAGTTGAATTTGTGTGTGAACTTTTGATATATTATTAATGGCAGGTAATGCTGTTGGTTCTAGAGGCCGGCGTTAATCCACGCTGGTGGACACTAAAATCCAGCAAACCGACACAGGCTGTTGCCTAAACACAGTCCAGACCTAATATAGTATGTAAGTAGTTTGTCAAATTATAGCAACAAACTTGCATTGATTACTAAATTGTGATAATATATAGATGTATGGAGTTAATCACTTCATATGTGAAGTCTTATAGTAATTCATAAGGCATCACCTCCTTTCTAAAATATAAGTTTATTTGTTAAATGACAAATAAGCTTTTTATATTGTATTTTCATAAAAATGGTGCTAGAATATGTGGTAATTATTACGGAGGAATTATGTATAAAGATATATTTATTAATTTAAGTTTATTTTATCCAGATTTTTATGATAGTTATGAAAAATTTTATATGGAAAGATTTATATATTCAAGTACAGAAATTGAAGGTATAAAAACTAAAGAAGAAAGAAAAATATTTGTAAGCACTTTAATGAGAGCTTTTCATGAAACATATATTATGATGCATGTGGTAGATTAGATGTAACAATGATAAGAAATATAGGTAATTTAATTAATAGAGAAAAAGGTATTGAAGGTTTTAGAAAGATTAATGTTTATCCTGGAGATAATGCATCATTTACACCAGTAATACCATATCAAATATATCCTTACCTTTATTCATTAATTGATAACTATTATAATGTATGGAATTTATTAGACCCATTCTTAAGAGAAGCTATGTTTCATATTAATTTTATGAGAATACATCCTTTTGAAGATGGTAATAAAAGATGTGCTAAAATAATACTTGCTAGTAATTTATTAAAGTCTTTCTGTGCTCCGATAATTATAACCGAAGAAGATACTAAAGAATATTATCAACTTATAAATAATTGCGATTATGAAGGTTTCGCAGAATTTTTAAGACAACGTTCTAAATTAGAAATGGATACTTTAGTAAGTTTATTTAAAATGAAATATAATGTTCCAATGGATGAAACCCCAGATGTGTTTAAAGAAAAATTAAAACGATAAGACCTATTTCTTATCGTTTTCAATTTCATCATAATTTATTTCAATTTCTCCATCTTTTTCTTCATATTCTCTTATTCTTTGGTCAATTAAATATTCAATTTCTTTATTGATACTTCTTTTATTAATACTTGCTATTATTCTTAACTTTTCCCAAGCTTCTTCTTCAACCCGCACATTACTTGACCAAATACTTTTCATAATTTTTTTATTCCTTGTAGAAAACACAACATATAGTGCCAAAATATGATTAATGTATGCAAGCGATTATGGATTTGTTGCTGTTCCAGAAGCATAAACAACGACACTTTATAATTATAATGAAAGTGTGAATAATGCAACTATAGGGCCACAAAATTGGATACACACGAGATATACTGGCTGGACTATTTTGCGTGATTCTGACTATCTTTACAATGCGTTTTGCGTGGACTTCGATGGGCTCGTGCGCGACAACATCGTAAACAACAACCTCAGGTCCGGCTTCTGCGGTGTGCGTGTAACATTCAATCTCGAACACGTTATTAATTAAGTTAATTATTGGAAAACCAATAATTGGCTTTTTAATTTTATTTATATAATCCATAATAATTATAGATAAGGTGATTGTATTGAAAAAGTTAAAATTATTATTAATAAGTTGGTTATTATTACCAATTAATGTGTTTGCATATTCAAATTACATCATTCCTGGGGGAGAAACTTTAGGCATTGAAGTAAATAGTAAAGGTGTAATGGTTATTGGGTTTTATCAAATAAATGGTAAATTTAATAAAGGTGCCCCTGCAATAAAAGCTGGAGATTACATTGTTAAAATTAATGATGTTGAAGTAAACACTATCAATGAATTAACCAAAGAAATTGAAGCAAATGTTGATGTTGGCAAAATAAATGTAGAGCTTAGAAGAGATGGAAAGACTAGAACAAGCAAGTTAGAACTGGTCAAGGATGGGGAAATATATAAGACTGGTTTATATGTAAAAGATAGTATTACTGGTACAGGTACTTTGACATATATAGACCCCGAAACTAAAATATTTGGGGCTTTAGGGCATGAAATAATAGAAAGTAATACAAATAGTATTGTAGAAGTTAAAGATGGAAGTATATTTAGAAATTATATAACTGGTATAGATAAAAGCAAAGTTGGTTATGCTGGAAGTAAGAATGCTAAGTTTTATTATAATACTAAATATGGAACTATAAATAAAAATACTAATGTAGGTATATATGGAATATATGATAGTATATTACCTAATAAAGAAAAGTTAGAAGTAGCAGACAAGTCTGAAATAAAAATAGGTAAGGCAAGTATAGCAACAGTATTAAGTAAAGAAGAAATTAAATATTATGATATAGAAATAACTAAAATAGATGAATATGCTAAAATTAAAAATATATCATTTAAAATAACTGATAAAGAATTACTTGATAAAACTGGTGGTGTAGTGCAAGGAATGAGTGGTTCACCGATTATGCAAAATGGTAAGATTATTGGTGCTGTAACCCATGTTATTATTGATAATCCTACAATTGGATATGGATTATTTATAACAACTATGCTTGATGAAGGAGAAAAATAGAGTAGCATCTATTTTTCTTTTGTGTTATTATATTATTGGTGATTATCATGAAAGTATCAATGAAAGATAATATAGAATTATATAGAAAAGTAGATGAATTAACTAATTTAAATACTGTGTCTAAAAAGTATTATAGAGATTTTAAAATATTAAATACAGATGTAAGAATATTTAATGAAAATAGTAAAAAGATATTAATTTATTTACATGGTGGTGGTTTTGTATCAGGTAACTTAAATACTCATTCTAATCTTTGTTATAAGTTATCTAAAGAATTAAATGTATGTGTTATATCAATTGATTATAAATTAGCTCCGGAATATAAATTTCCTTATCAAATAAATGAAATAAATAAAGTATGTGAAGAAATATTTAAATTACATAGTGATATTGTTATAATGGGTGACTCTGCTGGTGCTAACTTAGCTTTTTCAGTGGCAACAGTTAATAGAAAATTAAAATTTAAGGAAATAATTATGGCATATCCCACAACTCAAACTGATTACACAAGTAAAACAAAATTTAAATCTGTAATAGAAAATAGTGGTAAAACATTACTTACTAAAGAATCATTAAGGGATTATTTTTCCTTATATTTAAAAAATGATAAAGATTATAAAGATAAAAGAGTTAATTTACTTCGTAATAATTGGTTATTTGGATTACCTCCCGTTACTATAATTACAGGAACACATGACCCCCTTCATGATGAGGGATATGCTTTAATAGAAAAGTTAGATAGATTTTTAGTTAAAACTAGGTATTTAGATGTAATAGATGCCACTCATGGATTTTTAACAAATATGTTAGAACATAAATATACAAATGAAGTAATAGAATTTTTAAAGGGAAGTGATTTTTTTGAGTAAATGGTATCGTTTAGATAATGCAGCAAAAATCTTTCCACCATCTAGAAGTAAGAATGATTATAAAGTATTTAGATTTAGTGTAACATTGTTAGAACCTGTTAAGGTGGATATTTTAAATAATGCTTTAGATGAAACTTTAGAAGAATATCCAATATTTAAATCTAGTTTAAAAAAGGGAATATTTTGGTATTATTTAGAAGAAGTTAATAAAAATTATGAAGTAAAAATGGAAGATAAAAGTCCTTGTTCTAAAATAAGTAATAATAATTTATTTGAAGTATCTGTATATAAAAATAGAATTAATTTGGAAGTAGACCATGCCCTAACAGATGGAACTGGTACACTTACATTTTTAAAAAGTTTAGTAGCTAACTACTTAAATAGTTTATATAATATTAAAAATAATGAAGTAATAAATGAAGGTAGTATAAAGGAAATAAAAGAAGATGCTTTTAAAAAATATAAAGATAGTAAATTTAAGAAAGTATTAAAAAGTAAGAAAGCATATAGAATTAAAGATGAGAAATATATAGATAATAGACTTAAAGTAATTGAAGGTATTGTAAGTATTGATGATATTAAAGTAAAAGCTAAAGAGTTTGATTTAACAATTACAGAATATTTAACTAGTGTTTTAATTAAATCAATAGGAGAAGTAAAAAATAAAAGTAAAAAACCAATAGTTATTACAATACCAGTTAATTTAAGAAAATATTATCCAACATATACAGTAAGAAACTTTTTTAGTGTAGTAAATATAGGTTACTTATATAATAATGATACGTTTAAGGATATAGCAAAGAGTGTTAAAAATAAATTTAAAGAAAAATTAGATAAAGAAAATATAAAAGATAAGATGAATAGTATGATAAAACTAGAAGATATATTTATAGTTAGATTAATACCAATTTTTATAAAAGATTTTGTTTTAAAAATAGCATGTAATATAGAAAATAAATATCAAACTATGACATTATCTAATATAGGTATTATTAATATGCCAGAGGTTTATAAAAAATATATAGATTATTTTAGTGTATTTACAAGTACATCAAAAATACAAATGTGTATGTGTTCTTATAAAGATAAAATGGTTATTAGTTTTTCATCTAAATTTGTAAATAGTGAAATAGAAAAGAATTTCTTTAAGTTTTTAAGTAAAGATGGAACTGATGTAATAATAAATACTAATGATTATGGTGATTGTGATGAATAAATGTAATAAGTGTAATGTTTTTATAAATACTAAAACAAGTAAATGTCCTTTGTGTGGATGTAATATTAATAGTAGTAAAGGAGAAAATGTATTTCCTCATATAAATTATTTAGATAAAAAATATCATTTAATGAAGAAAATATTATTATTCTTATCTTTATGTGGAATATTTGTTTCTTTATATATTAATTATTCTATAGCTCATATTCTTAGTTGGTCTTATTTTGTGGTTTTAGGTATTATTACTTTTTCGATTACTTTAATTATTTCCCTAAATAGCAGAAAGAATTTAATAAAAATGTTATTTTTAGAAATGATTATTTTAATTATTTTATCATTAATCTGGGATTATTCAACTGGTTTTAAGTTATGGAGTATTAATTATTTATTACCATTTATTATAGTTTTATATTTAACTTTAATATTTATTATAAAATTATTTATTAAAAGATTAGAGAGTGAATTTGTCTTTTATGCTAGTGTTTCATCACTTATTGGGCTTATACCAGGACTTTTAATTTTACTTGATAAGTTACATGTTTATTTTCCAAGTTATATTTGTTCAATATTTAGTATTGTAATGCTTATATATTTATTTGTCTTTAATAATAAGATAATTAAAGATGAAGTAGAAAAAAGATTTCATATTTAATAAATTTGTGATATAATTTTTTTGAAGGTAGGTTAATTATGGATATAAGTGTAAAACTAGATGATTATAAATTAAATGTTAGAACTTGTGCATTTATTAGATGTGGTGATGAAATATTACTTTGTGAACATAAAGATAAAGATTACTATAGTTTGCCGGGTGGTCATGTTAAAATGGGAGAAGATAGTAAGACAGCCTTAATGCGTGAGTTAAAAGAAGAATTAAATTATGATTTATGTGAAAATGATTTAAGAATTGTAAGATGTATAGAAAATTTCTTTACTTATAAGAATGAAAAAATACATGAATACTTATTTGTGTATTTAACAGTTCTAGATAAATCTTTATATAATGGAGACTTTAAAAACTTAGAAAATGATAATATAACTATGAATTGGGTTAAGGAAGATGCATTTATTTTACTAAATGTAGAACCAGGAGCTGTAAAAGGAATTATTAGCAATAAAAATATAGAACATATTATATTAAAATAAAAAGGGATGATAAAAATGAATAAAAAATATTTACCAATTGGTAGTATAGTTAAATTAAAAAATAAAGATGTTTTAATAATGGTAACGGGATATTATTCTGTTGAATACGAAGAAAATGTAATGATATATGATTATTCAGGATGTCTTTATCCAGAAGGATTAATGGTTAAGAATGGTATTTGTTCATTTAATCATAGTGATATTGATAATGTAATTTTTAAAGGTTATGAAAGTGATAGTTATAATACATTAGTTAATAATTTTGATAGTAAAGATACATTAGAAGACAAATTAATTGATTTAGATAATATTGAAGATTTATTTGGTGAAGATACTAAAAATACTGAAGAGTTCGAAATACCTCATTATAAATTTGATGAAAATGGTATAATTATCAATTAAATGTAGAACTTAAAAAAGAAACTAGAGAGCAAACTCTAGTTTTATTCTTTTTTTTAGTGTATAATTATTTATAGTGAGGTAGTTATGAATATTTATATAACAAATGAAGCAAATAAAATGAGATTATTAATTGTTTTATCTAAAGAAAAGAGATTTAATAATAATAAGTTTTATAGTTTTAGGAAACTAAAGAAGAAACTTATTTTTGATTATAATAATAAAACAATTGAATATGTAATGAATAAATATAATGTTAATATAAATATTGCTAAAATATATTTAGAAAATTTATATTTTTTAAAAGATTTAGAGGATAATAAAGTAAAGTTTTTAAATGCTTTAAAAAAAGATTTAGATGAAAATAACTTACTTATATATAATAAAGAATTTAGAAAGTATTTGGAAAACAAAGATATAACTGTTTATAATAAAAGTAAATTAAGTAAGGAAGAAAAAAGAATATTAGAAGGTTTAAATATAAGAATAGAAAATAATTTAAATAATAATTATGAACCTTCTATTTATGAAGCAGAAAATATTGAAGAAGAAGTAGAATATGTTATTAGAAGCATTAAAGAATTGTTATGTAAGAATGTTGATATTAATAATATAAAGATAATTGCAAGTAAGGAATATAATAAATATTTAGATTATTTTTGTGATTTATTTGGTCTACCAATTAATATAGCAAGTGATAATACTTTTTATGGTACAAAGATTGCTTCAAAGTTTTTAGAATTATATGATAACTATGAAATAGATGAAGTTATTGATAAATTAAGTGATGAAGAAAATATAAATGATTTAATTACAATTGTAAATAAATCTGTTTTAGTAGATAATAAATTTGCAAGAAAAGAATTTATTATTAATGATTTAAAAGCAAGTAAAGTAAAAGGCGTTTTATATAAAAACGCTATAGAAATAGGTAGCTTAGATGATTATTATAGTAGTGATGATTACGTTTATTTAATTGGTTGTAATAGAGGTATTTTTCCAAAAGTTTATAATGATGATAACTTTCTTAGTGATAAAATATTAGATGAGTTAGGTTTAGATACATCAGTTGAAAAAAATAAATTAGAAATAAAGAAAAACTTAGAATTTATTAGAAATATTCCTAATTTAGTAATTACATATAACTTGTTTGATGGTGAAAAAGTTAAGTATCCATCAAATATAATTGAAGAGTTAAATGTTGATGTAAAAAAAATAGAAATAGATAGAAGAATATCATATTCAAAAAGTTTAAGTAATTTAAGTTATGCTAAAGATTTAGATAATTTATATAAATATAATGATGAGGGTAAGTATTTAAAAATGTATCAAAAGAATTTAAATATTCCATATAAAGAATATAATAATACATATTTTAAAGTAGATAAAGCCTTACTTAAAGATAGTTTAGAAAGCGGGATTACATTATCATATACATCACTTGAGATGTATAATGAATGTAGTTTTAAATATTTTTTAAATAGTATTATGAAGTTAAATATATTTGAAAATACTTTTAAGATAGTTGTTGGTAAAATAGTGCATCATATTTTAGAAATAGGGTTAGATAAAAAAATAGATATAGATTTAGAAATAAGTAATTTTATAAAAGATTTAGATTTTAGTTTTGGACCAAAAGAGTTATTTTATTTACATAAAATAACTAAAGAAATAGAGTTCTTATTAGATTATTTAGAAGAACAAAAGAAACATTCTAAGTTAAATGAATATTTATTTGAAGAAGAAATTAGTATTGATAAAAGTTATGATGGTATAGATATAACTTTTAAAGGTGTTATTGATAAAGTTATGATGACTAAATATAATGATAAAGAAGTTATAGCTGTTATAGATTATAAAACTGGAGATAAGAATATAAAACTAGATACTTTAGAATATGGAATAAATATTCAATTACCAATTTATTTATATTTGTTAAAAAAATCTAGTAGATTTAAAAACTCTGTTATAGCAGGTTTTTATATAGAAAAAGTACTTAATAATTGTTTAAATATTGATAAGAATAAATCATTAGAAACATTAAAGAAAGAAAATTTAAGATTACAAGGATATACTAATAGTAATGAGACAATTATATCTTTACTTGATGATAATTATTTAGATAGTAAGATGATTAAAGGATTAAGATTTAAAAATGATGGTTCTTTTTATAGCACAAGTAAAGTGTTAAGTAATGAAGAGATGGATAAATTAATTATTGTAGTTGATGAAATAATTGATAAGGTTATAAAAAGTATTGTTAATGGTGATTATGAGATAAATCCAAAGGTTATAAAGGGTAAAAATATTGCCTGTGAGTATTGTAAATTTAAAGACATTTGTTATGTAACTAAGGAACAAGAATTAGTGTTAGGAGGTGAAGAAGATGAACTTAACTAAAGAACAACAACTTGCAGTAGATTTGGAAGGTTCAAATATTATTGTGTCTGCTGGGGCTGGTTCTGGTAAAACTGCAGTATTATCAGAGCGAGTTATAAGAAAATTAAAAGATGGAGTAGATATTCGAGATATTTTAATTTTAACATTTACAAATGAAGCTGCAGGAGAAATGTCTACAAGAATTAGAAAGAAAATGAAAAAAGCTGGGTTAGATGAACAACTTGTGTTTTTAGACCAAGCATATATTATGACTTTTGATGCCTTTGCTTTAAATTTAGTTAAAAAATATCATTATATATTAAATATGAGTAAAAATATCGGAGTAATTGATGAATCAATTATTGATTTAAAGAAAAAGAAGTTTTTAGAAGAAATATTTTTAAGTCTTTATGAAGAAAAAAATAGTAATTTTTTAGAAATGATTAATAATTTTACAAGATTAGATGATGATACTATTGTTGAGGCGATATTAAATATTAATGAGTGTTTAGATTTAAAATATGATAAAGATAAATATTTAGATAGTTATATAAATATTTTTTATAGTGATACATATGTAAATAAAATATTTGATGAGTATTTTATGTATGTAAAGGAATTATCTTTAAAATTAGAAGATTTAGTTTTAAGTATTGAAAATTTTATGGATGATGCAAGTTATGAAAAAGTGTATGATACTTTAAGTAAATTATTTAGACCGAATAAATATGATGATTTATATAGATATAAGGATGTAACGTTGCCTAAATTTATGAAGTTAGATAGTGATGGAATAAAGATAAAAGAAGAAATAAAAGATACGTTTAGTGAGTTAAAAGAATTAATTTATTATAGTGAAGATGAATTAAAAAGTTATTATTTAGATACTAAAAAATATGTAGAAGTAATTATTGAAATAATAAAGATGTTAGATGAAAAAGTAAATAAGTATAAATATGAACATAATGCTTTTGAGTTTAGTGATATTGCTAAATTAGCTATTAAAATAGTAGCAGAACATGAAGATATTAGATTAGAACTTAAAAATAAATTTAATGAAATAATGATAGATGAATATCAAGATACCAATGATTTACAAGAGACATTCATTAGTTTTTTAGAAAATGATAATGTTTATATGGTGGGAGATATCAAACAATCTATTTATAGATTTAGAAATGCTAATCCGATGATATTTAAAGAAAAATATGATAAATATACTAATAATGATGGTGGTAAGAAAATAGATTTACTTAAGAATTTTAGGTCTAGAGAAGAAGTATTATTTAATATAAATGAAGTCTTTGCTCCCCTTATGACTAAAGATATCGGGGGAATTAATTATAAAGAAAGCCATGCCATGATTTATGGTAATTTAGCATATATCAAAAAGGGAAGTAATTCTAATAACAATTATATGGATATTTTAGAATATTATAATGAAGATAAGAAATTTAGTAATGATGAAATAGAAATGTTTATAATTGCAGATGATATTAAGAAAAAGGTAGAAAGTAAGTATCAAGTATATGATTTTGATTTAGAAAAAAATAGAGATATTACTTATAATGATTTTTGTATAATATTAGATCGTGGTAGTAAGATGAATTTATTTAAGAAAGTATTTGAATATTTTAATATACCAATGCAAATTTATAAAGATAGTAACTTGATGGATGCAGATGATATTTATATAATTAAAAATATTATTAATCTTATTATTGCTATAAAAAATGGTGTTTTTGATAAGAAGTTAAAGTATTATTTTACTAGTGTTGCTAGAAGTTATGTTGGTAATTTAAATGATAATGAAATATTTAAATGTTTTGAAGAAAATAAAATGTTTAAAACAGATGTTTATCAAATATGTCAAAATATTAGTAGGGATTTAGATAGTTTAACAATAAATATGTTACTTAAAAGAATTATAAAAGAGTTTAATTTTTATGAAAAGTTTATTTTAGTTGGGGATATAAATGCTAGAATAAAAAGAATAAATTATTTATTAGATTTATCTTTAAATGAAGAACAATTAGGTTTTACAATTAATGATTTTAGTGATTATTTAGATGAACTAATAGAAAGTAAAAGTGAAATAAAATATAAAGAAAATAAAAGTAGCAGTAATTCTGTTAAAATAATGAATATTCATAAATCTAAAGGGTTAGAGTTCCCAATATGTTATTTTGCAGGTTTTCCAAAAACATTTAATATTAGGGATTTAAAAAATAAGTTTATGTTTGATAATAAATATGGAATTGTAACACCTTTTTATAAAGATGGTATTGGTGAGGCTTTTGTAAAAGCATTAGTTAAAAATGAATATTTAAAAGAAGAAGTTGCTGAAAAAATAAGGTTATTTTATGTAGCATTAACTAGAGCTAAAGAAAAGATTATTATGGTAATGCCAAAATATGAAGAAAGAAATAATCCTGTTAATGAAATAGAGTTTATAGATGGAATAAAGTTTAAATCTTTTTATGATTTTTTAGTGGCTTTATCTGGTAATGTTGCAAGATACGAAAAAGAAGTAAATATAAATAATTTAGGTTTAACTAAAGAATATGAGTTTAGTAAAGTAATAAGAAATAATACTTTAGATAGTAATGATGAAATAATGGAATTTATTGATTGTAATATAGATTATGAAGAAATAGAGACTAAGCACGCATCTAAAATAATTAAAAATATTATAAGTAAAGAAGAAGCAAAAACATTAGAATTTGGGACAGATATGCATGAAATACTTGAGTTAACTGATTTTAAAAATGTTAAAACTAATAATAAATATATTAATAATTTACTTGATACATTTAATTTTAAGGATGCAACTATTTATCAAGAATTAGAATTTGTTTTTGTAAAAGATGATATAAAATATCATGGTATTATAGATTTAATGCTTGAATATAGTGATAAAATATGTATAATAGATTATAAATTAAAAAACATTGATGATGAAAATTATATTAAACAACTAAGTGTTTATTATGATTATGTTAAAAGTATTAGTGATAAAAATATTGAATTATATTTATATTCAATACTTGATAATGTTGTGAAAAAGGTTGGTGTTTAGATGAAAATAGCAATTATTGGAGCTGGAGCTTCAGGCATGGTAGCTGCTTTAAATTTAGCAAAAAACAATTTAGTTTATGTATTTGAAAAAAATAGTGATGTAGGTAAGAAATTATTATTAACTGGAAGTGGTAGATGTAACTTAGGAAATGTTGATAATAGTTTAAGTAAATATCATTCAAGTAATGATGAACTTATTAAATATATAATTAATTATAGTAATTTAAATAAAGTTAATGAATTGTTTAAAGAAATTGGTTTAGTTATTAAAAATAAAAATGGTTATCTTTATCCTTTTAGTGAAAAGTCATCAAGTGTTTTATCAGCTTTAAAAAATGCTTGTTTAGAAAGTGGAGTTAACTTTAGATTTTGTTCTACTATTTTAAATGTTGAAAAAATTAATGATAAGTTTATTGTTAATGATGAAAAATTTGATAAATTAATTGTTGCTACAGGGGGATGTAGTTACCCAAAAACCGGAAGTGTTGGAATTGGTTATGATATTGCTAAGAATTTTGGCCACAATATAACTGATTTATTTCCTTCTTTAGTGCCACTTTATACAAAAAATTCACTAGAAAAAGAATGGAAAGGAATAAGGTGTGAAGCGATAGTTTCTTTATATGAAAATGATAAATTTATTAAAAGTGAACATGGAGAACTTCAACTAAATAGTGAAGGTTTAAGTGGTATTTGTATATTTAATTTAAGTAGAAATATAAAATTAGGTTTAAATCATAATTGTAAAGAAGAAATAAGAATTAATTTTACACCATGGACGAATGATTTAAGAAGTTTTTTAGATAATTTTAAAGATAAAAAAGTATCTGTTATATGTGATGGCTTTATGGATTATAAGTTAACTAATATTTTATATAAACATTTAGGTATTGATGCTAATAAAACTTGGAATGAGTTAAGGGATTTTGATAAAAATAAAATAGTGGATGTCTTAACAAATTTTAAAGTAGATATTAAAGATACGAAAGGTTATTTAGATGCTCAAGTTACTTGTGGAGGAGTATGTTTAAATGAAATAAATTTAAATGATATGAGTTCTAAGTTCGTAAATAATCTATATTTTATTGGTGAGGTTTTAGATTTAGATGGTGATTGTGGAGGATATAATTTAACAATTGCTTTTATAACAGGACTTTTAGCAGGTGGTAATAATGATTAGAATTAAAAATATTAGAACAGAAATTAAAGAGAATATTGATATTTATGAACTTGCTAGTAAGAAGTTACGTGTTTCTAAAGAAAAAATTGATGAAGTAACTATACATAAAAAATCTATTGATGCTAGAAGTAAGAAGATGTTTGCATACTTTTTTGATTTAGATGTAAAAATAAGTAATGAAGAAAAATACTTAAGAAATGATGTTGTGAAGGTTGAAAATGAAGATTATGTTTTACCAAAGAGAGGTAATGTAGTTCTTGATAAAAGACCAATAATAATTGGAACTGGTCCAGCGGGTTTATTTGCTGCTTATTTCTTAGCTAAAAATGGTTATAAACCAATTATATTTGAGCGAGGAGAAAAAATTGAAGATAGAATAAAAACTGTTGAAGATTTATGGCAAAATAATAATTTTAAATTAAATAGTAATGTGCAATTTGGTGAAGGTGGAGCAGGTACATTTAGTGATGGTAAGTTAAATACATTAGTTAAAGATAAAGAAAATAGAATGAGAGAAATATTTAAAATATTTGTAGAATGTGGTGCTCCGAAGGATATAATGTATGATAATAAACCTCATATTGGAACTGATATATTAAGGCAGGTTATTGTAAATTTAAGAAAAAAGATTATCTCTTTTGGGGGAGAAATTCATTATAATTCCTTATTTCAAGATATAATTTATAAAGATAATAAAATAAAATCTATTGTTGTAAATGAAAAGCAAATAGATACAGATATCTTAATACTTGCAATTGGTCATTCTGCTAGAGATACATTTAAAATGTTAAATGAAAAAAAGATGTCAATGGAACCGAAACCTTTTGCAGTTGGTGTTAGAATAATTCATCCTCAAGAGGTTATTAATGAAAATCAATATCCAATTAATTATCCTTTTTTACCGCCGGCATCATATAAATTAACTTATAAGAGTAAAACAGGACGTGGTGTATATAGCTTTTGTATGTGTCCAGGTGGCTTTGTGGTTAATGCTAGAAGTACAAATAATGGTATTTGTGTAAATGGTATGAGTAATTATAAAAGAGAAACAAAATATGCAAATAGTGCAATTGTTGTAACTGTTGGTCCAGATGATTATGGTTATGGTGTTTTAGATGGTATGTATTTTCAAGAAAAGTTAGAAAGTAAAGCTTATGAAGTTGGTAATGGTTTAATTCCAGTACAAAAATATGGAGATTATAAAAATAATGTTGTTTCTAATAATTTAAATATTGATGTTTTTAAAGGTAAAACTTGTTGTGGTAATTTAAATGATATTTTTCCTGATTTTATAAACGAAAGTTTAAAAGAAGGAATAGATTATTTTAATAATAAGATAAATGGTTTTAATAGTAATGATGCTATTTTAGCTGCGCCGGAGGCAAGAACTAGTAGTCCAGTTAGGATAAATAGAGATGATGAATTTAATTCTAATATAAAAGGTATTTATCCTTGCGGTGAAGGGGCTGGTTTTGCTGGAGGTATTACCACTAGTGCGATGGATGGTTTAAAAGTTTTTGAAAGTATTTATAAAAAGTATAGTGGGGTTAAGTAAAATATTTATAAAAATAGCTTGTAAAATATTGCTAATAAATAATATATTGTGTTATAATCTTTAAGAAAGAAGTGAGGTGCGAGAATGAAAACATTTAAGAAAAATCTACCTGAAGGTGTTAAAAAACAATTTGCTTTATATAAAGGTGTAAAGGTAAGATTAATAAATAAAAATACTAAAAAGAAAGCTAAATAATAAAACTTTCAACAAAAATCGACAAGAAGGATGAAAATCCTTCTTTTTTTGACAAAATCTCCTATGTACATTTAGGTTTTTAAATGTTAGATTAGTTGGCGAAGGAGATGATTTTATGAAAAAAATCGTAGTTGTTTTAGTAGTATTTGTCGCTAACATAGTAAGTGTTGATGCCATGAAATTGGAAGTAAGAAAGGAGGATGAAGTTGATGAGTTTGATAAATGGTTAATAGCAAATTTAGCAAATCCATATGATGAGATGAAAAATAATGTTATTCAAAAAATGATTTTAGAATATGTAAATCCAAATTATGAAGTAAGATTAGTTAATAATAATGTAGAAGTTGATACAAGTAAGGGGGTATTTGTACTTGAATGATGATATTAGATGTTATTCTTATAAAACTGGTGAAAAATATAATTATAATATTGTTATTAATGTGTCTTTGGGGATGTAATAGTGATGTAGTTGAAAGTGAGTTTGTTGATGTAAATAATTTAGAGTATTATGGTTATTTAGTTATACCTAAAGTTAATATGAAATTGGGTTTTTACAATGTTGATAATGAAAAAAATAATGTAGGAGAAAATGTAACTTTAATAGATACAGGCATTAATAATACTTATCTTTTAGCTGCTCATTCTGGTAGTGGACCTCTTGCATACTTTAATGATTTGAGGTATCTATCTGTGGGTGATAAAATTACTTTAATTATTGATGGTAATATAATGAATTATGAAGTTGTAAATATTAGAAATGAAATCAAAAATGGCAAAATAAATATAAAAAATGAAAAAAATCAAGTGATACTTACAACTTGTAATCAAGTAAAGAAAGGATATCAATTAATTATTGAAGGAAGTTTAATAAAATAGCTAGGCATTTAGTTAAAAATTTGGTATAATTATTTAACGAGGAGAAGAATTATGGCAAAATCTAGAAGTGAATTAAGAAATGTAATTATGGTTATTTTATATCAAATTGATATTTATGAGAGTAGATGTGTCCCGTTTAATCTTGATGATGTTATTAAAGAAAATTTAAATGTTGATAATGACTTTGTTAAAAGTATTGTTTATGGTGTTACTACATATAAAGATGAATTAGATAGAATTGCTAATAAATATATTGATGGATGGACAATTGATAGAATTGATAAAACTGGAGCTGCTATTCTTAGAATGGGATTATATGAACTTAAGTTTACTGATACACCAGAAATTGTTGTAATTAATGAAGCTGTTGAACTTGCTAAGAAGTATTGTGATGAAGCTGTTAGAAAAATTATTAATGCTGTCTTAGATAAATATATTAAAGAGTAATTATGAACTTAACTTTAGAAGATATTGAAAAAATTACTAGATATGTAGATAGTTTTGTTACTATTAATGGTACTGAATATTATGTAAAAAGTTCTGTAGACGAAGGACTTCAGTTAGTTGCTAATGAAATTGCTTCATATTTAAATATTAATTGTGTTAAAGATTATTTTATAAAAACTAGTGATGATGCATATTATTTAAGTTTAAGTTTAAATAATTTTGGAACTTTTAAAAATGGTCAAGAACTTGGCTTTAATTCAAATAGTTTGTATGATATTTGGGTTTTTCTTGAGAAAAAGTATCCAAAATTTAGTAGACATTTAGTAAATGATTTAGTAAAAGTGTTTTTATATGATATATTTTTATTAAATGGAGATAGAAACTTAGGTAATATTGGTATTTTAGAAAGTGATGGAAAAGCTTATCTTTATATTTTAGATAATGAATTTGTTTTTAGTACTTATGAAGCAGATTTAAGAGCCAAAATTGGGTATGAAGAACGTTTGAAAAAGTCTTATTATAAAGATATATTAAATAATCATACACCTCTTAATGTAGAAAGAAACTTAGAAGGCTTAGAATATTTTATGGGGACATCTTCTAGTGAATATAGTGATTTAGTGGTGGATTTTTATCAAAAATTAACACCTGAATATGTCTTGTCAGTGTTTAGTAAATATGAACAACATGGTATAGTTTTAGATAAAAATGAAAGAGATTATTATCTTGTTTTATATAAAATGAATTATAATTTAATTGGAAAATTATTAGTAGAAAGGGGACTTATTGATGGACAAAGAATATCTAAAAATTAGCGATTTAAATAATTATATTAAAAGAAAATTAGATGATGATATATTTTTAAATAAAGTATATTTAAAAGGAGAAATAAGTAATTTTAAAAATCATACTAGAGGGCATTTATATTTCACTTTAAAAGATGATACTTCTAGAATAAGTGCAGTAATGTTTCAAAGTAGTGCAATAAAATTATCTTTTGTTCCTGAGGATGGAATGAATGTTTTAGTAGAGGGAAGAATTAGCGCTTATCCTTCTCAAGGGTCATATCAAATTTATATTGAAAAAATGGAACCAGATGGTTTAGGGGCTTTATATATTGAATATGAAAAATTAAAAAAGAAACTTGCAAGCGTTGGTTTATTTGATGAAACCCATAAAAAAGCTATTCCTAGATTTCCTGAGAAAATTGGAGTTATAACAGCATCAACTGGAGCTGCCGTTAGAGATATTATGAGTACTATTAGAAGAAGATATCCAATTTGTGAAGCTATTTTGTTTCCATGTTTAGTGCAAGGAAGAGATGCTGCTCCAGATATTGTAAGACAAATAAAAAGAGCTGATGCTTATGGAGTTGATACAATTATTGTGGGCCGTGGTGGTGGTTCTATTGAAGATTTATGGGCTTTTAATGAAGAAATTGTTGCTCATGCAATATATGAATGTGGAACACCGATTATAAGTGCTGTTGGTCATGAAATTGACTGGACAATTGCTGATTTTGTGGCAGATTTAAGAGCCCCCACTCCAACTGGAGCTGCAGAAATGGCTGTTCCAACTGTTATTGATATTAATACCCTTTTAAATAATTACAAAATTCGTCTTAATAAAAATATTAAAAATATGGTTAATACTAAATTCATTAAATGGAGAAGTTTAAAAAATAGCTTTGTTTTAAAAAATCCAATGAGTATGTATGAAATAAAAGAACAAAAATTAGATGCTTTACTGGATAATTTAAATAAAGATATAAAAGTCATATTACAAAATAATGAGATTAAATTAAATAAAATAAAGATGTCTTATGTTATGCAAAATCCAATGAGTTTAATTGACAAGAAGAAAAACGAATATAATCTTTTAATTAATACACTAAAACTTGTTAATCCGTTGGGCATTTTAGAAAAAGGATATTCGTTGGCAACAATTAATGATAAAGTTATAAAATCAAGTACTGATGTTAATATCGATGATATTATTAATGTTAAATTACATGAAGGTAATATTAAAGCTAAGGTTGTAGAAAAATAGGTTTGTTAGACCATTTTTCCCAGTTGGGGAAAATGGTAAGCTTCATTGGAAAAAGTGTAAAGAACCAAAAAGTATTTTCTCGATTTTGTCGGCGCCGACAAAATTGGAAAAACACAGGACTCGTGAAACATTTTGGGTAAATGCAACAATAATGTGCAAAAATCAAAATGTGTCAAGTAAAACAAAAAATATTGTAAATACAATTTAATTTAAGGGGGAATGAAAGTGAATGAATTAATGTTAAATAATAGTATTTTTGAAAATATAAAACATATTGATGAAAGTGGTAATGAATATTGGTTTGCAAGAGACCTACAAAAAGTTTTAGATTATAAAGAATGGCGTAAATTTTCTATTGTTTTGGAAAAAGCTAAAGTTTCATGTCAATTAAGTAATTTAAATATAGAAGACCATTTTGTCGGCGCCGACAAAATGGTCGAAATAGGCTCTAAAACAAAAAGAAAAATTGAAGATTATAAATTGTCCCGTTATGCATGTTACTTAATTGCTCAGAATGGTGATAGCAGAAAGAAAACGATAGCTCTTGCTCAAACATACTTTGCGTTTCAAACTAGAAAAATGGAAATTACTGAAAGAGAATATTCTAGTTTAACAGAAGATGAAAAAAGATTTTATCAAAGAAATTTAACTAAAAAAGGAAACTATTCTTTAAATCAAGCTGCAAAAGATGCTGGAGTTAAAAACTTTGATAGATTTCATAATTCTGGTTATAAAGGGTTATATAATGGTGAAACTGCTAATGATATAGCAAAGAGAAAAGGTTTAAGATATAGAGAAGATATCTTAGATAACATGGGTAGTGATGAACTTATAGCTAATTTGTTTAGAATATCTCAAACGGAACAAAAACTAAAAAGAGATAATGTAAAAGGTGAAACTAAAGCAAATGATGTTCATTATGAAGTTGCTAAAAAAGTAAGAAAAGCTATTGCTGATATCGGTGGTACGATGCCTGAAGAATTTCCAACACCAGAAAAAAGTTTAAAAACGTTAGAAAAAGAAAGTAAGAATAAATTAATTAGTAATAAATAAAGAAGGGATAATATGAAACTAACTGAAAAACAGAAAGAAGAGATAGTATCTAAAAAACATGATTATGTTAATTTAGATGGGATTGAATATTTCTGTAAAATTGCTAAATTTGATTGTAATGAAATATTAGCATATAGATTAGCAAATATTGTAGGTATTAATTGTCCCCTTTATCACATTGTTAGAGTAAATAAAGACTTATATTATTTAAGTTATAGTTTTAATAATTTAGGAAGTTTTAAAAGTGGAAAAGATTTAATTGGAATAGATTACTTTTCTAATACTATATATAATTTGTGGTATGTAGTAGAAAAAGAATATCCCAAAGAATGTAAAGATTTAATATTTGATTTAGTAAAAGTATTTATTTTTGATATATTTATGCTTAATGGAGATAGACATGCTGGTAATTATGCAATTGTAGAAGAAAATGGGAAACCTAAAATTTATATATTTGATAATGAATCTATATTTGAATCTGTTTTTAGAGTTGAATTAAGTCCTAAGTATGATAAAAGAGACTTTTTAAGAAATGGTACAAGGATAATAAGAAATCCAAAAGCAACAATTGGAATGAAACAAAACATGGAACTATTAGAATATTTTTTAACAACATCATCAAATTATTTTTGCAAATTAGTAGTTGATTTTTATAATAAACTTGCTCCAGAGGTTGTATATTCTAATATTTTAGAAATAGAAAAATCTACGGGGATTATTAATCATGATAAAGATTATAATATGGAACTTTTTAGAAGAAACTATGAATTAATTGGAGATTTATTAAAAGATAAAGGTCTCATAAAAAAGGAAGGAAGATAAAAATGAATGATTTAAAGTTAGTTTTACCAAGTAAAGATGATAAAGAAAGTGCTCTTTTGATGCTTGATGAAATTAAAGCTGTTGATGCTGGGCTTCCATGGCAATATTCAGGCCTTGCTAATTTGGAAGAGGCAACATCTTATGAAGATTGGGTTAAAGAAAAAGCAAATGAAAAAAATGGTATAGATTTAAGAGATGGTTATGTTCCGTGCACAACATTATTTTTAAAAAGAATGAGTGATAATAAAGTATGTGGTTCTATAAGTATTAGACATGAATTAAATGAATTTTTATTTAATTTTGGAGGTCATATCGGTTATTCAGTTACTCCGAGTGAACGTGGTAAAGGTTATGGAAAGCTACAACTTAAGATGGCTTTAGAAATTGCTTCATATTTAGGAATAGAAAAGTGTTTAATAACTGCAGATAAAACAAATACTTTAAGTAATAAAACAATTATTTCAGAAGGTGGAGTATTAGAAAATACTGTTATGTGGAATAATGAACCATTAAATAGGTATTGGATTAATTTAAAATAATTGGTATAATAGATAAAGGAAGGAAATAAATTATGGAAGAAAATAAAAATTTTGAAGAATCTTTACAAGAATTAGAAACAATTGTAAAAGAATTAGAAAGTGGTAATGTTAATTTAGATGATGCAATTAATAAATATACAGAAGCTATGAAATTAGCTAAATATTGTGGCGAAAAATTAAATGATGCTACTAAAAAAGTTAATAAAATATTAACTGAAGATAATGAATTAAAAGAATTTAATGCAGAATAAGGTGAGAATATGGAAGTAAAAGATATAACAAATAGAGATGTGGATTTTGCTAAATGGTATACTGATGTGTGTAAAAAAGCCGATTTAGTAGATTATTCAAGTGTAAAGGGAAGTATGATAATAAGACCACTTGGATATGCAATCTGGGAAGAAATACAAAAAAATATGGATAGAATGTTTAAAGAAACTGGCCATGAAAATGTGCAAATGCCAATGTTTATTCCAGAATCTTTGTTAAATGTTGAAAAAGAACATGTTAAAGGATTTGCTCCGGAAGTCGCTTGGGTTACATATGGTGGACAAGAAAAACTTGAAGAAAGAATGTGTGTAAGACCAACAAGTGAAGTATTATTCTGTGACCATTATAAAAAAATAATAAATACTTATAGAGATTTACCTATTCTTTATAATCAATGGTGTACAATAGTAAGATGGGAAAAAACAACAAGACCTTTTCTTAGAAGTCGTGAGATATTATGGCAAGAAGGTCATACAATGCATAGAACTGCCGAAGAAGCAAGAGAAGAAACTTTAAGAATGTTTAATGTTTATAAAACTTTTCAAGAAGATTATCTAGCACTACCTGTTATTACTGGAAAGAAAACCGAAAAAGAAAAGTTTGCTGGAGCTGAAGAAACTTATACTTTGGAAGCTATGATGTATAATGGTTACGCTCTTCAAAATGGGACAAGTCATTATTTTGGTAATCATTTTGCTAAAGCTTTTGGTATTAAATTTACTGATAGTGATAATACTTTAAAAACTCCATATCAAACTAGTTGGGGAGTTTCAACTAGAATGATCGGAGCTATAATTATGACTCACGGAGATGACCATGGGTTAGTTTTACCTCCGATGATTGCACCTTTTAAAGTTATAATAATACCTATCGGGGAAGTTTCAGAAAAACTTGATGAATTAAAAAATACTTTAAAAGAAAATAATATTACATTTAAAGTTGATGAAACCAATAAAACTCCAGGATTTAAATTTGCTGAAGCTGAAGTAAAAGGATACCCAATTAGAATTGAACTTGGTAAAAGAGATTTAGAAAATAATCATGTTACTTTAGTTAGAAGAGATACTTTAGAAAAAATAGTTGTTCCTTTTGAAGAAATTTTACCTAAAGTTGAGGAATTACTTGTAACAATTCAAAGTGATATGTTCAAACGTGCTAAAGCAAGAAGAGATAGCATGATTTATGATGCTAAAACTTATGATGAGTTAAGAGAAATAGCTACAACAAAAGATGGAGGATTTATTAAAATCAATTGGTGTGGTAATGAATCTTGTGAAAATAAAATTAAAGATGATTTTGGCATTAAATCTAGATGTTTAATTGATGATGAAGAAGTAACTGGACCATGTACTGTATGTGGTGAAAAGGCAACAACTAGATTATATATTGGAAGACAATATTAATTTTATAAAAGTTAGTTAAAAATTACAGATTATAAGAAATTTTTATAAAAAATTAATGTGTGTTGTGTTATAATATCTAAACAGAGGTTTTGAAGTATGAAATTAAGTGAAGTGGATAGAAGCAAATTAAGTCCGATGATGGCTCAATATATGGAAATAAAAGATAAGTATAAAGATGAACTTGTCTTTTATCGCCTTGGGGACTTTTATGAAATGTTTTTTGATGATGCTTTAATTGCATCTAGAGAACTTGAATTAACTTTAACAGGAAGAGTAGCTGGCCTTGAAGAGAAAGTTCCTATGTGTGGAGTTCCTCACGCTAGTGTTAAAACGTATATTGAAAAACTTGTTAATAAAGGTTATAAAGTTGCTATCTGTGAACAATTAGAAGACCCACGATACACTAAAGGAATGGTTAAAAGAGGAATAGTAGATGTAATAAGTAAAGGTACAATAGCAGATAATGATTTATTAAATGATAAAGATACATCTTATATAGCAAGTATATTGTTTTTTAGTGATAGTATTTTACTTACAATTTTAGATATTTCTACAAGTTATCTTGCTACAATATCTATTGAAAATAATGAAGAAACATTAATAAATGAAATACTTGAACTTAATTTAAAAGAAGTAATATTAGTAGATAATTTAAATACAAATCTAATTAATTTACTTAAAAATACTTATAATGTTGAAGTAACAATAAATAATGAATTCTTGTGGGATAAATATAAAACATTGTTAGAATCAATACCAGATGCTAGAGTTAAAAGCGGAGTTGCACATTTATTTTATTATTTAGATGTAAGACAATTAAAAGATTTAAGTCATATAACTAAAATAAATTATTTACATAAAAATGATTATTTAGAAATGGATATTCATAGTATTAGAAATTTAGAGTTAGTTGAAACATTAAGATTAAAAGAAAGAACTTATTCTTTAGTATGGCTTTTAGATAAATGTAAAACTGCAATGGGAAGTCGTAAGTTAAAAAGTTGGATGTTAAATCCATTAAAGAATAAAGATAAAATAAATGAAAGATATGATAAAATAGAAAAACTAAATAATGAGTTTATTATAAAAGATGAACTTAAAAATTTATTATATGAAGTTTATGATATTGAAAGATTATCTGGTAAAGTAATAAATGGTTCCCTAAATGCTAGAGATTTATTACAACTAAAAAATAGTATTAAAGTAATGCCAATGATTAAAGAAAAAATTACTACTTTAGGTTTTGATTATTCACTTGAGACTCACGAAGAATTATTTAAACTATTAGATGCTTCAATAGTTGATGAACCACCAATATCTATAAAAGAAGGATATATGATTAAGACCGGGTTTAATAGTGAACTTGATGAGCTTAGAAATATTCGTAGTGGTGGTAAAGATTTTGTGGCTGCTTTTGAAGCAAAGGTTAAAGAAGAAACTGGCATTAAGAGTTTAAAAGTTGGTTTTAATAAAGTTTTTGGTTATTTTATTGAAATACCTAATGGAAGTAAGAATTTAGTTAAAGATGAATATCATTGGGAAAGAAGACAAACTTTAACTAATTGTGAAAGATATATTTCTCCAGAATTAAAAGAAAAAGAAAGTATGATTTTAAATGCTGAAGAAAATATTATAGATTTAGAATATAAAATATTTTGTGATATTAAAAATATAGTAAAACAAGAAGTACCACATTTAAATGCCGCAGCAGATGTTTTAGGTGAATTAGATGCTTTAGTTTCTTTATCTGTTTGTAGTGAAGAATATAATTTAGTTAGACCAAATATTACAGATGAACACATTATTGATATTAAAAATGGTAGACATCCTGTTGTGGAAGTGGTAAGTAAACTTGAATATGTACCAAATGATTGTGAATTAGATAATGGTGTAAATACTTTACTTATAACTGGTCCTAATATGAGTGGTAAATCAACATTTATGAGACAACTTGCTATTATAGTTATTATGGCACAGATGGGGTCTTTTGTTCCTTGTGAATCTGCAACACTACCAATTATTGATAAGATTTTTACAAGAATTGGAGCTAGTGATGACTTAGTAAGTGGAGAATCAACATTTATGGTAGAAATGAAAGAAGCTAGAAATGCGATTCATAATGCTACAGCTAATAGTTTAATTTTATTTGATGAATTAGGAAGAGGTACAGCAACATATGATGGTATGAGTCTAGCTCAAGCAATATTAGAATATATCAGTGATAATATTAAATCATTTACTTTATTTTCAACTCATTATCATGAACTTACAAGACTTGATAAAAAATATAAAAATATTAAAAATGTTCATGTTAGTGCAGTAGAAAATGGTAATGAAATAACTTTCTTACATAAAGTTAAAAATGGTGCTGTTGACAAAAGTTATGGTATTCATGTAGCAAGACTTGCTAAAATGCCAGATTCTTTATTAAAAAGAGCTGATGAAATATTAAATGAATATGAAAGTAATGCTAAAAAGAAAAATCCAGAAGAAAAAATACAACTTACTATGGATTTTGAAACAAATGTTAAAAAAGATGATATAATAAAAGAGACAATAGAAAATATTGATGTTTTAAATACAACACCAATGGAAGCATTAAATGTCTTATTTGATTTAAAACAAAAGATTAAAAAGGGTGAGTAATTATGAAGTTAAAGGAAATAATAAGATTTTTTAAAAAGTATTGTGGTGGAGAAAAGAAACTTTTTATTAAATCTTTTATTCTTTTATTTATTACCTCTATGACAGGAACTTTGTATGGTTATTTAATTGGACTTGCAATAGATAAAACTAGAATTAGTTCATTTGGTTTAGCAATAGCAGTATTATTTTTAATATTTATTATTGATGTTTTAGATAATTTATTTTTTGATAGATATGGTAGAATTTATATGGAAAAGTGTGCTAATAATATAATGGAAAAAATTGGGTATGCAGTTTATGAAAAAGTAGGGTTATTACCAGCTAGAGCTTTTGAAGAGAAATCTAGTGGAGAATTTATAAATAGAATTACTAATGATTCATCTACGATAGCGGATTCTTTCAGACAAATTCTTAGAATAACAATATCCCTTCTTACTTGTGCAATTGTATTTATTTATATTTGTTTTAATTCATGGATTGTAGCTTTGGAAGTAATAATATATTTAGTGTTGTTCTATATTATTTCTCATAAGTATTTGCCTAGTATTAAGGAAAAACAAAAAGAAATAAATAAGGAAAAAGATAGAGCAGTTGCAGATGTAAGTGAATCTGTTCGTGGTATTAGAGAAATAAGAGCTTTAGGAATTAGAAAAAGTATGAATGATAATTTTAAGAATATAATTAGAAATATATATTTTAAAATTAATAAACAAATGATTATAGAAAGAAATTATAATGCTTGGATTTATAATTTAAATAGTATTTTAGAGTTTGTTATATTTACTACTTGTATCCTTCTTATTATTAATGGAAATGGTTCTTTTGCTTTCTTTATGGCTATGACATATTATATTTATAGGTTTATGAATACAATTGAATTAATGATGAATTTATCAACTAGTATACAAAAAATGAAAGTATCAATTGAAAGATTAAGTGAGATACTTGATAATAAACTTTATGAAGATGAAAAGTTTGGTATTATTTCTAAAACTGATATAGAAGGAAATGTCGTATTTAAAAATATAATTTTTAAATATCCAAATGAAGATATAGAAATATTTAAGAATTTTAATTTAGATATTCCAACGGGTAAAAAAGTTGCTATAGTTGGTAAAAGTGGACAAGGTAAAACAACAATATTTAATTTACTACTTAGATATTTTAACCCGGATGCTGGAGTTATTTTGGTAGATGATATCCCAATAAAAGATTTTACAGAAGATGCTTTAAGGCAAAATATAGCTATTATTAGACAAGAACCATTTATTTTTAATAAAACTATTCTTGAAAATTTAAAAATAATTGATCCTTATATGTCTTTAAAAAAAATTAGAAATGCTTGTAAGTTAGCAGAAATAGATGAATATATTATGAGTCTTCCAAATAAGTATGATACTATGATTGGAGAAGGTGGAATTAACTTATCGGGTGGTCAAAAACAAAGATTAGCAATAGCTAGGGCGCTACTTAAAGATAGTAAGATAATTTTGTTTGATGAAGCCACAAGTGCACTCGATAATGAAAATCAAAACAAAATTAAAATAGCAATTGATAATCTTGTAAAAAATCATACAATTATAATAGTTGCTCACAGATTATCTACAATAATGGATGCTGATTTTATTTATTTAATTGATGATGGTAAAGTTGTAGCAAGTGGAACACATAAACAACTATTAAAGAAAAGTAAAATTTATAAAAGTTTATATGAAAATGAAACATAAAAACATTGAGACTCAAATATTTTAAACATATATTTTTAAATATTTGAAATTGATTAAAACAACAAACAAAATATTTATTATTTCTGCAATAACTAAACTATAAATTCCAATGTGACATAAAGATAAAATTGCCATAACAAGTAATTTTAAAATAACTCCCCATAAAGTTATGTTCATGGTAATTTTAGCATGTCCCAAAGCTTGTAAAGCAGATGTAAGAACACCTTCTAAGTAAAAAAGTACAAAGAATGGAGCAAGTATTTTGATGTAATCAGAACCATTTGTGGTGTTATATAAAGTAAATAATAATTTATCTCTAAAAGTAAATATTATAAATGAAAAAAATGTTCCAATTAAAAGTGCAAATAAAAGACTTTGTTTAATTCTTCTTTTAACCATAGAAGAATTTCTTTCTCCATGAAACTTACTTATTTCTGGTAACAGTGATGTAGAAATGGCTGCAATAAAGAATCCCGGCATAGTTAAAAGTGCTAAAGAATAAGCGTTATAAGCTCCATATTCTCTTAAAATGTAAGCATTTGTATAACCAGAAAATAAAAGTAAATTAGTAAGAATAATTGGCTCTAAAAAGTAACCAATATTACCAATAATTCTACTAGATACTGTAGGAAGAGAAATATTTAAAATATCTTTAGTATGCTTTTTACTAGGAAGTAAATTAGTTTTATAGTTTATATGTTTTGGCAAGAAAAATAAAAATACTATAATAGAAGAAATTTCTGATAAAATAGTTAAAAGTATTAAACCAAGTACCGCATACATAACAGATTTTTTCATAAGTATAGGAAGTATAGTTACAATAATAATTAATCTTACTATTTGTTCTAAAATATTACTTGTAGCATGAGGAACCATATTTTGTTTCCCTGCAAAATATCCTTTTAATACTGCAGAAATAGATACAAAAGGAAGTGTAAGAGCAAATGCCATTAGTATTGGGGATGCAAGTGGTTCTTTTAATAAATTTGTAGCAATAAAGTCTTTAGTTAAGAAAATTATTAATATAAGTAAAAAGTTAATTGATAATATTAAAAAAGTTGCAGATGTTAGTATTCTTATGGAACGTCCTTTATTTTCTGATACTAATTTAGATATTGAAATAGGTATTGCTAAAGTTGAAATTGTAAGCAATAATGAATATGTTGGGGTTGCTATAGTAAATAAACTTATTCCATATTCTCCAATTATTCTTGTATAAACTACTTTTATAATAAATCCAAGCATTTTAGTTAAAAAACCACTTAGAATAAGGATTAAAGTTGATTTTATAAATAAATTCTTTTTCATGTAATACAATTTCTCCTTTATTTAAATGCAATTTTGTTATATAATAAATATATGTTGGAAGGTGGTTATTTTGCCAGATACAATTAATTTTGAAGAATTAGTTCCAAGATTAGAAAAAAGGGAACAATTTGAAACAATAAAAAAAGCATATGAATATGCCTATAATGAACATAAGGGAATGAAACGACTTACTGGAGATGATTTTATAACTCATCCTTTAGAAGTTACAAAAATTCTTATGGATTTAAATGTTGATGATACTACCATTATTGCATCACTTTTACATGAAGTTATCAATAATGGTAATAAAACATATGAAGATTTAGTTAATGATTTTGGAGAAGATATAGCTAAGATTGTTTTAAGTGTGTCTAAAATTAATAAGTTAGAGTTACCTGATAATAACGAATCTAGTGTTATATATTTAAGAAAAATATTAGTTGGACTTGCCCAAGATGTTCGAGTTATGTATATTAAACTTGCTGATAGATTACATAACATGCGTACCAACTGGGCAATTAATCCATCTAAACAAAAGCAAAAAGCTGAAGAAACAATGTCTGTTTTAGTACCAATCGCTCATCGTTTAGGCATTAATTCTATTAAAAGTGAGTTAGAAAACTTATCACTTTATTATTTAAAACCAGATGTTTACAACGATATACTTGAAAAATTAAATGAAACAGTTGATGAATTAAATGATTGTTTAGAAGAAATGAAAGAAAGTATTATAGATATTTTAACCGAAGCTGGTATTAAATTTGAAATAAAAGGTAGAGTTAAAAGCGTTTATAGTATTTATAATAAATTATCTAATGGAAAAGAATGGAATAAAATATATGATATCTTAGCTTTAAGAATATTTGTAGAAGAAGAATCTGATTGTTATCAAGTTATTGGTTTAATACATTCTAGATTTAGACCAATGCCAAAAAGATTTAAAGATTATATAGCAAGTCCAAAAGAAAATATGTATCAAAGTTTGCATACCACTGTTTTTGGGGTTGAAGGACATGTTTTTGAAATTCAAGTAAGAACCTATGAAATGGATGAAATTGCTGAAAAAGGTATTGCAAGTCACTGGTCTTATAAAGAAAAAGGTACTAAAAAGATTCAAAATGTGATGGAACAAAAATTAGAAATGTTTAGAAATGTTATTGAATCAAGTAATAATGATACTGATGCTGATTTTGAAAATGCTGTTAATGCAGATATTTTCAGCGATTTAATCTATACTTATACACCGAAAGGTGATGTTGTTGAGTTACCAATTGGGTCAACTCCAGTTGATTTTGCTTATCGAATTCATTCTAGAGTTGGAGACACCACTGTTGGAGCAATCGTAAATGACCAAATTGTGCCACTTTCATATGAACTTAAAAACGATGATGTTGTAAATATTAAAACAAATAATAATAGTACACCAAATAAAGATTGGCTTTCATTTGTTAAAACTAATCAAGCAAGAAACAAAATTAAGGCTTTCTTCAGTAAACAAGACAAAGAAGAATATATTTTAAAAGGTAAAAACATTTTAGAAACCGAACTTAGAAAACATAAGATGGCATTTAATGAAGTTTTAACTCCAGAAGTAATTGATAAATTAATTAAAGATTTAAAAGTTAAAGATTTAGATGAGATTTATTTAAGTATTGGTTCACTAAGATTTACGGCAGGTTATATTATTAATTTAACCAAAGAAGATAGACATGAAGTAGATGATGCTTTATTTGAAAGAAAATTATCTATACCTAAAATCAATTATAAGAGCGATATTTTAGTTGAAGGAAACTCTAATATCATGGTTAATATTGCTAAATGCTGTATGCCAATTAAAGGTGATGAAATAGTTGGATTTATTACAAAAGCTCAAGGGATAAGTGTTCACAAAAAAGGTTGTGCAAATGTCCCAAATAATAGTGAAAGAGTAGTAGATGTATCATGGAATATGGATGCAAGTAATTATTACTTTACTAATATTTATGTTTATGTTGCATCAGGTTTTGATTTACTAGTAAATATTATTACAGAAGTAGGTAAACTTGGTTGTATTGTAAGGTCTTGTAATACAAAAGAATTTGATAATAAAACAATGTATGAATTAAATATAAGAATAAAAGATAAAGAAGAACTAGATAATGTAATGAAAAGTATTAGAAAAATACATAATGTTATAGATGTTAAGGAGGAAATGTAGTGAAAGTAGTAGTACAAAGAAGTAAAAAAAGTAGTGTTAGTGTTTCAGAAAAGATAGTAAATGAAATAGATAATGGCATGGTTTTATTAGTTTCTTTTACCCAAGGGGATACAATTGATAATATTTTAAAAATGACTAAAAAGATAGCTAACTTAAGAATATTTGATGATGAAGAAGGCGTTATGAATAAATCAATCCTAGATGTTGGTGGAGAAATATTATCAATATCACAATTTACTTTATATGGAGATACCACCAAAGGAAATAGACCATCATATATGAAAGCCTTAAATGGTGAAGAAGCAATTAAGTTATATAAAACATTTAATGAAGAAATGAATAAGTATGTTGTAACTAAACCAGGTATTTTCGGAGCAGAAATGATGGTTAACATTTCTAATGATGGTCCAATAACTTTAATAATGGAGTTTTAAATGAAAAATTTTTTAAATAAGTATAAAACTGTATTTACTTATTTACTATCTAGTGGATTATCTTTTATAGTTGATATAATATCATTTTCCATAATACTTTATTTTATAAAAGATAAATTTGTTGATGCAATATTATTATCTTCTTATGTTGCTAGAGCAATATCTAGTGTAGTTAATTATATTGTTAACAAAAAATATGTATTTAAAAATGAAAAGAAAAGAAATTATAAAGCTTTTATAGAATATTTCTTGCTTGTTATAATTAATATTACAATCTCTGGTTTACTTGTAACTAAGGTTTATAATTATATTCATTTAAATGCTACATTCATAAAAGTTATTATAGACTCTATTATATTTATTATAAATTATTTCCTACAAAAATTAGTTATATTTAGGAAAAACTAAAAACTACAAGGTGTTGCAACACTTTGTAGTTTTTATAATTGTAAAATGAAAAACGCATCTGAATCAACGAGGTTGATTTAGATGCAAAACCAATATTTGATAGCATCCAATCTCGCGAAAAAGCTGGATGTTCCATTTTTAATTTATGCAAATTTTCTTTGCTATATACAACGTACAACAAAACATAGTTATTGTCAATTTTATTTTTTCCTAATTAATTTTTGGCTTTCACTAGCATCAAGTTCAAATGTTTCATATTCTACAAAATTATAATTATATAGCTTAGATTTAGCTCTTTTATATATAAGAGATAAATCATCAAGATAGGGATTAAAAGTAAAATTACTTTCTGATGGAGTAGATATGTTTTCAATTTTTATAATAATTTTCATCAATTGAAGATAAGAAATACAATCTTCTTGATTTTTGTTTTTCACCTTATCAATTATTTCTTTAGGTGTTTTTACTTTATGTTTTTTAAACACATCCAATATAGTATCATGATAATTAGGGTCTTCAATTGACAATTTTAGCTTTAATAAAAATGGATTTCTTAATAAGTATTCAAAATAACTATAGTCTCCACGATATTTTTCAATTATTTCTTCTATTTTTTTTGATAATTCTTTATCTTTATAAATATAAATTACAAAATTTTTCAAATAATCAATTAATAAATCTTTAAATAATTCTACTTCATCTTTTGGAGTATCTTCATCAATAAGTGGTTTACTTGACTCAGGAAGAATACTAATTAATAATTTAAACTTTATTGTTAAAAGTGATTTAAAATCTTCAATTGCATCTTCAGTATTTGTGTAAATTGATAACGTTTCAATAATATATCTTAATTTTAAAATTTTATTATTCATTTCTTTTAATAGTTTATCTTTGTCTGCTTCTGCATCTCTTGTATATTTATCATATTTTGCTGCAAGTATATCTGTTTCCATCATTATATCAAAACTTGTTATTTCTTTGTATTGTGATTGTACATAATTATATAATTCATCTTCTAGTTTTTTTAAATTATCAAAATTTGCTTCTTCTTTAGGAATTTCTAACTCAAATGCTTGAACTACTTCATATAGTTTTTCGTACATTTCTTTTACTTTATTTTGAAAATCATTATATATTGTTTCACGTTCAAATTTACGACCAAATACAAGTTTTCTAATATTAAGACTAAAAGTTGTAATAGATGATTTTCCTTTGAATTCAATAGTTTTAATTAGTGGTAATTCATTGGGTGTTAATAATCTTTGGGCATGCATTAAATTTTTCAAAAAATTTTTAAATCTTATTTCGCTTACTAATAATTGTGAATTTGTATAATCTCTAAATCTTATAGTTTCTGGCCTTATAGTTATCTCACAGTGTTCAAGAGTAGAAGGTAACTCTAATACTTTTGGTGGTGTTGCATAGGTATGTGTTTCTAAAATAGATAAATCTTCAAGCCCTTCATTTAGTTCAAATTCGTAAAATTTTAAAAATTCTCTATCATAGTTATCTACTCTAATAGTTAGCTTTTTTAATGATTTAGGAAATACTAACTTTCTTCCTTGCGCCATTTCTTTGTTATAAATTTTTATTAATTCTGGATAAAATAAAATATTTTGACCAGTAATTGTAATTTTTGAAACATTTTCAAAAACGTGAGATGGGGATTTGGGCTTTATTACAGAATATAATAAGCAATCATATATCTTATATAAATCATAAAGTTCTTTATCTTTTAATATTCTATCTTTATGATGGGGATTTTTTAAAAACACCTCAGTTAATTGCATCACTGTTTCAAGTGGAATATATTCTTCAAATTCAAACATATTTCTTTTTAATGATGTAGCTGCAAGATATGTGCAATTACTTACTTGATAGTTTTGGAAAAATTCTTTCATTTTATAAGGATTATTAATAGAAAATAATAACATTGTTAGTTCTGGAGAACATAATATTCTACCATAATCAAAAACACCATATTCATTTTTTACAGCATTATTTATTAAGTTAGCTAATATTCTATAATCTCTTTTTGAAAAATCAAATTTTTTATATTCTTCAAAAACACCATTACTTTGCATAAAAGTGCTTACTTTTTCAAAGAATACTTCTTTCATAATTTCTTTTTCTTCTTTAGACCTTGCATAGTCATGTAAAATTTCTCTATAGTTACCATAATCTATTTCATAAGAATTTACTTTGTATTCTACAAGTTTATAAAGAAGTTCTTTGTTTTCAATTCTTTTATATTCTTTGATTGCCATATATTTAGTAATTAATCTATTTATAGAGTGTATTCTTGTAATTCTGTCTAAATGTGTAAATTCCAAAAGATTATCAAATTCATTTTCCAAATCTTTTAATATATTTTTGTTTTTAAAAAGTAATACTTCTAACTTTATTTGCATTAATGTAAGATAATTTTTATCTTGATAATTTTCTATATATTCTTTTAATGAATCAGGTATAAATGTAGAAATATAACCAATAAGTCTTCCACGTAAATCATTATAATATTTAGGATCTTTTTCTAAATTTGAATTTTCTATTATTGAAAAACATGAGTTAGTTTGTAAATTTATTAATTCAATATCTTTCTGCGCATTAAATATTTGAATTTGTAATCTAGATATTTCATTATCTATAGCATTCTTTTTGTTATTAGATAAAAATGGAATAGATTTAAGACTTGATAAAGCTGCCATTCTTAAAAAAGATTCTTCTTCGATAGCCTTTAAAATGTGAGCATAACCATTGAGTCTTGCAAGTAAATTGGTTACATATTCATAGTTATATCCTTTGCTATTTGAATTACTTAAAATATCATGAATATGTATTTCTAAACTAGTTAAAATATCTATGTAAACTCTGATATCATCAGTTTCTATTGATTTTAAATGAGTACTTAATATTGTCTTTTTATTAGATAAAATTCTTTTATATTCTTGATAATATTGTTCACAAAGTTCTTTATTTTTAACGTTGTCAAAAAAACTATTCGGAGGCATGATAATACTATCTTGTAAGTTAACAAGACATAAAACCTCTTGGTTTAATTTAGATTTTTTGAAAAACTTAAAAAATAAACTCATGAGTACCCCCTCCTAAAGTAGTTTTTATTATAGGATAATTCCTAATAGAAGTCAATATTTTCTTGCAAAATCAGGCATTTTGTGGTAAGATAGAAAAACACTTGTTTAAGGGGGATATATATGTTTATTAAATTTAAAAAATATATGAAAAATGTTAAAAGTAATATGATTAGTGATTTGCAAGGTTATAAAAATATTGTAAATATGTTAGAACTTTGGCCATTAGATTTTCAAAAGTATGTTGAAATGCTAAAAGACACTAAATCAAATGAATTAACAAATATGTTAAAAGAAGCTCTTGGGGATTTAACAAAATATGATATTAAAAGTGCTAAAGAAAGACTAAAAAAACATATTGGAATGTTAAATACACAAATTTATATATGTGATAGCCAAATTAGGGCTTTTGATAATGAAAAAGCTATCGGTGCAATTGAAGACTTTCCACTATTTTATGTAACACTAATATCAATAATTTGTAAAAATTGCCTAACAAACAAAGAAGCTATTAAAATTTTTGGTAGTGCCATTTTCTTTAAAGGTAAGAAAAATGGTGAAAATAAAACTCCAGAAGATTTATGGAAATGTGATTTTGAAAGTTTAAAACCACTAAGTAATTATTTTGATATTTATGGTAATTTTCAAAATGGCGGAGATAGTGAATTACTAATGATTTTATTTAATCAATTAAGTAAAGCTACAAGGCTAAAAGAACTTGCTATAAGTAATGATGAATTAAAATTAATAAATTATACTTCTTTATCTAGCAAGTTAATGATAGAATTAAAAAGTAGTTATGAAGAATATTTAAAAACTGCTGTAAAACGAGAATTAAAACCTGAAATAAAAAAAGAAAAGAAGTCTGAAGTAAGAAAAGAAGCTCTTGAACCAGTTATAGTAGAAACAGAAAAATTAAGTTTTTTAACTGATGAAGATAAAGAAATTTATCTTATGGCATGTACCCTTATAAGTTCTCTTGCTGGCAGAAGTGATTATGATTATTACATGGAAGCTTTATTAGATATTCAAAGTCTTGAAGAATTATATAACGAAGAAGATAAAGAATATTTTGATGAAATAATAAATGATGCTATTAATAGATTAAAAATATTATTAAATATGTTTCATATAGATAAAAAGATTAGAAAACCAGAAGTTGTTTTCTTAAATGATATTAAAGGTAATTGCTATTTTAAAGAAGACTTAGATAATGTTGATAATAGCTTAAAAAGTAAAATAGATTTATTACTTGAAAAAGTTAAAAGTGGTAATAATCATCGTACAGTTTTAGATGGAAACTTAAAAGCTGGAGAATTACTATTTATAAATGGTTCTAATCTATCAATTAGTTTTTGTAAAATAGCTTTTGATACATATCTAATTATTGGAGTTCACTCTATAAATGAAGGTTTTAACTTAGATATAAATAGATATCATTTAAATAAAAAGTATATTGAAGAATTAAAAGAACTAATGAAAAATGCTGAAGATAGAAATAAAATGGTTTTAGATGGAAATTTAGTAATTGAAACATCAGTTCCAAGGAAGAAAGTTAAGTAAAGGAGAATGGTTATGAGTGATAATGAAAGATTTACATTATATAAACATTATGAATGTTTAGTAAATAATTTAATGAAAATAAGGGGTAATAGAAAATATTTAAATGGTTCCTTAGAAGAAAAATATGCAACATCTATTAATAGATTAATTGATGGTTTTGATTTTTTTGAAGATAAAAATAAATTAGATGAGGAATATAATATTTTAATAAATAATTTAAAAATAAAGTTCAAAGAATATGCTAATGAAATATTTGCAAGCCATAAAATAACGGCACATATTGATTTAAATTTTGATTGTAATTTTGATACATTTGTTGATCAAGTGCACGAAATAATAAAAGTTTTTGTTAGAAATAGACGTTTAGTATTTAAAACAGAAAAAAGAATCCAAGAATTAACTGAAGGAAAAGAAAAAAATTTAGTAATAATTAATTTTATTGATGAAATAAAACGTAAATTAATTGAAATTGATACTTCTATAGATTTTAATAAAAATATAGATGAAATAAATAAAATGTTAAAAGAATTATCTACTATGATGAATAAACATCAAGTATATTGTGAAACAGTTTTAAAAATAGAAAATATAATCGGAGATTGTGCACCAGATTCATTAATAATTTTTCTAAACAATATTAATCTAGCTCTTTGGGAAGGACGTTATGCGTATTTAGATTCATTAGTTTTTGGTATGAATTTATCTTTAGAAAAATTTCAATCAAGAAAAAGTGATGTTTTTTCTAGTTTAGCTTTAATTAAAGAAAATTATAATACTAGAATAAATTCATCAGGTAAAAATGATTTAAGTAAAATAGATGTTGCCAATAAAATGCTTGAAATGATAAAGGAAATATTAAAAAGAGTATTAAAAGGTCAAGAAAGTAGAGATATTTTAAGAACTCTTACAAGTATTAAGTTTGAAAATGTCGAAGAAATATATGATATAGTTCAATCTAAAACGAAAAATGTTTTTGTTAAAATAAAGGAAAAATATGATGGTGAAACTATTTTACTTAAAACAGGTTATGCTAATAGTAGACTTTATTGTACAGGTTTTACACCATTTGGAGAAGAAACATTTGAATTTCATAGATCAACATTTATTAGAAATTATATAAGTTTATATGATTTGTTAACTTCAGGAAAAATTGATAAAAAATATTTATTAGAATTTGCTAGTATGATTGGAATGCCTTTAGATGAAGATTTGCAAAATTCTAGTGAAATAAGTATAATTAATAAAGCTGTAGATTATTTTGAATCTAAAAGAACAATTAACAAAAGCATGGAAGATATAGTATTAAAAAGAGAAAAGAATAAAGAAAATATCTAGACAAAAAACAAAGAAAGAAGAGAGAAAATGAAGGAAAATATGTACAGAGACATTTATAAAATGTTGGTAGATAAATTAAAAAACAGATTGATGGAATTACAATCAACCAATTTAGAAGAAATTATTAATGCTTGGCAAACATTTAATAAAGCTATGGTTATATTAAAAGCGGTTCAATTTGGTACTGAAGATGAAAAGGTTTTAGGGACTCTTGGAAGTTTAACATTTATAGGTAAAGACGAAATACATGAAGATTATAAATATGAATTGTATATATCAGCTAAAGTTTCTGAAGATGAGGTTCCTGAAATTGTTTTAAAAAATGGCAGAGTTGGTAATTTTGTATCTTATTTAAAGAAAAGCAATAATGGTACGGAACCAACAGAGACATTTTATATGTCTAGTGATAAATTTTATGAAAAATATCGTAAGTTTACAGAATATTTAAAACAAGCATATTTTTATGGAAAGCGTTGTTCTGTAAAAGAAACATCAAGTGATGCAACATTGTTGTATTTTTATGAAAATATAATTATTGTTTCGATTTTAAAGGATGCAAATGTAATTGTTGCAAAATATAGCGATATTTCGATTGAAATCCCTTATATTTGTGATTTTGCTGCTAGAAAATATAAAGATGAACAAATACTTTATTATAAAATCTATAATAGTTTCTTTAAAAGAGAAGAAGAATTAAAGTTAAAAAGAGAAAAAAATAAAGAAAATATCTAGACAAATGATGAAAAAAGTAGTATATTTTAATTATGATTTATTTGGTAAGCCAGTAGGTAACTGATAGTTTATAGAGAACTAGTGGATGGTGAAAACTAGTAACTTAAGTTAGTGAAGATAGTACCTTGAAAGTAAACGGGTAAGCCCGATATAGCAAATTAAGATGCATAGAATTCTATGAATTAAGGTGGCACCGCGGGTTATACTCGTCCTTAAGCTAAATTAATTTATAGAATTTTTATTTATGGAGGAGTAAAAAATATGAAAGAAAATATGTACAGAGATATTTATTGTGGAGAAGTAAATTCTTCATATATTGGTAAAAATATTAGATTAGCAGGATGGGTTAATAGTATTAGAAATCTTGGAAATTTAGTATTTATTACACTAAGAGATGAAACAGGTATTGTACAACTAATATCTGAAGATGTAGAAAAATATAAGAATTTACATCGTGAAGCAACAGTTACAGTTACTGGGGTAGTTGAGGCTAGAACGCCAGATATGGTTAACAAAAGCATGAAAACTGGAGAAATTGAAGTTAGACTTGAGACTCTTGAAGTTCTTGGGGATTGTGTAAATGTTTTACCATTTGAAATTAATAAATCTAAAGAATCTAATGAAGATACAAGACTTAAATATCGTTATTTAGATTTAAGAAATAAAGAAGTTCATGATAATATTATATTTAGAAGTAAGATTATGGATTTTTTAAGAAAAACAATGAAAGAAATGGACTTTTTAGAAGTGCAAACCCCAATTATTACAGCAACAAGTCCAGAAGGAGCTAGAGACTTTATAATTCCATCAAGAAAATTTGCAGGTAAGTTTTATGCCCTTCCTCAATCACCACAAATCTTTAAACAATTATTAATGGTATCTGGATTTAATAAATATTTCCAAATAGCACCATGTTTTAGAGATGAAGACCCAAGAAGTGATAGATTGTATGGTGAATTTTATCAACTTGACTTTGAAATGAGTTTTGCAACTGATGAAGATGTTTATAAAGTTGGTGAAAAAGTATTTTATGATGTATTTAGTACATTTAGTGACAAATATGTAAGTCCAGCACCTTTTAGAAGAATTAAATTTAAAGATGCAATATTAAAATATGGTAGTGATAAACCAGACTTAAGAAATCCATTAATAATTGAAGATATATCTGATATAATGGGTAAAAGTGATTTTGCACCATTTAAAGATACTGTTGTTAGATGTATTAAAGTAGAAAATATTGAAAAATCTAATTCATGGTATAAATCTATGGAAGAATATGTAAAAGGTCTTCATGGTAATTTAGGTTATATTCAAGTAAAGGAAGGTATGGAATTAAAATCATCTTTAACTAAGTTTATGAGTGATGAAGTAAAGAATGAATTAATTGAAAAAATGAATTTACATGAAAATGATGCCTTATTTATTGTTGCAGATAAAAACAGATGTGCAAGAATAATGGGTAATCTACGTACTAAATTAGGTCAAGAGCTAGACCTAATTGATAAAAATAGATATGAATTTTGTATTATAAATGATTTTCCATTCTATGAAGAAAACGAAGAAACTGGAGCAATTGAATTTTCACACAATCCATTTAGTATGCCAAAAGGTGGGTTAGATGCCCTAAATAATAAAAATCCATTTGAAATTGAAGCGTTCCAATATGACTTTGTTTGTAATGGTTATGAAATGGCTTCTGGTGGAGTTCGTAATCATTCTCCAGAAATACTTAAAAAAGCCTTTGAACTTGTTGGTTATGGTGAAGATATTGTAAGAAGTAAATTCCCAAGTTTATATGAAGCATTTAAATATGGAGCACCTCCACATGCTGGTATGGCTCCTGGTATTGATAGAATTATTATGTTATTAAAAGATGAAGAAAATATCAGAGAAATTGTACCATTCCCAATCGGTGCAAACGGAGCTGATGCTATGATGGGTTGTCCTAGTGAAGCTTTCCCAGAACAATTAAAAGAAGCTCATATTAAACTAGATATATAAGAGGGAAAAATATGTTAAGAAGGGTTGATTTACAAGATTTAGAATTATCAAGAGCATATTTCCATTTTAATCAAATAAGTAATTTAGGAAGAATTGAAAAAGACAATTTAACAAGTAAGCAAGCAGATTGTAGTGCTTTACTTAAAGAAACAAGAAGAATATATTTTTCAACCGGTGTAAGCGGTATATTAAAGTTCCATGATGTCTATTTAAAATGGAGAATGAATGAAATCTTTGGTAAGAAAGCTATTGAAAATAAATATGATGATAATTTAAAGAAAACTAAAATTTATGAATGGAATAGAACTTTTATAACTAAAGAATATAAAAAAGATGATTATAGAAAAAATATTGTTTTTACAAAATATTACCATGATATGCTAGAATATTGTTATATGGTATTAAATGTATCAAATGGTTGTGATTATAATAGATTAGAATATGATGAAATAAAAACAAAATTTAATCATGATGAAGATTCAACAGATTATTTAATTATGAAAGAAATATATGGTGAATATAGTAATTTTGATAGCAAAATGATGGATTCATGGAATATGTCTACTTTCAGAGGAAGATATGTTGCTACGAAAGATATTAGAGTTGTAACACTAGATAATAAAGATGCTAATGTTATAGATATTTTAAAATATGTATATGATAATTATAAAGATACAGAGTATGATTTATTAGATGATTTTATGCTTTGGCTTAAGACTAATGAAGGAAAGTAGAAATACTTTCTTTTTAATATAAAAAGATATGTTATTTTATTTTGATGCTCTTGGTTTATGAAAACTATTTAAATATTAAAATTTCAATAATTTAATCATTATTTTTGTAAAATTTTGGGAAATAGTATTCTATTTCCTTTTTAAATATGGTAAAATAAAGAGTAATTGAAAGGACTGATATTTATGATATTAAATGGTAAGAAAGCAAGATTATATAATTATTTAATTGAAATATTAAATCAACATATGGACAATTACAATTATGAGTTTGTTATTGGAGAAACTAATGCTAATAAATATTATACTAATGATTTAAAAAATATAGAAATACATGTAAAAAATTCTCTTGATAAAATAAGTGATGCTGAAGTAATAAGTCTTGGATATAACCTATTTAAAAGAATGGGTTTAGAAGATATAGAAATACTTATAAATAAAGATAATGAAATGAATGATATTCTTGATATGCTAGAAATATATTACATTAATGATTATAGTGATATCTTAAGTTGGTCATATATGTATGAAGATGCTATTTTAGGTGTTGGTAGTAAAAATAGTAATGAAATAACTGTTAAAATAAATATAGAAATTTTAATTAATGCTGTAATGAATATTATCAGAGATAATGCCTTAGATGTAAATATTGATGTTAGTGTTATTGGTGTTAGTGAAGAAGAAAGCTATCATGCTTTAAAAATAGCTCAAGATTTAAGAATTAATAATATAAATTGTGTTATAAATGAAAAAGTAAATAGTAAGTTTAATATTTTATTAGATGAAGAAGACTTAAATAAAGGAATTATTAGTATAAAAGATAATTATACTGAAGAAGTAATAAAAATAGATGAAGCAGATGTTTTAGAATATATATTAGGTAATGTATAGAGAGGTTAATATGGATTATGTAAATAAAATAGTTATAAATTGGATACTTTACAATAACGAAGTAACATATAACAATGAAGTAAGAAAAAGTATTATTAAATATGTTTTAAAAAATAGTAAAAGAGCCTTGGATGTTGTATCATTTCTTTATTGCTTAGGAAAAGATAGTACAAATATTATAAATGCAAGTAAAAAGGGAAAACTAAATAAGTATATGTCTAATTATTTTTCATCAGATGAAGATTTAGAGTTAATGAGATATTTATTTTTAGGAGATAATGCTAATAAATATAAAGATAATATTGCAATAGATAATAGTTATTTAGAAAATTTATTAATTAAATTTGTTAATAAAATGAATTTATTTAAGAAAGATACTTTAGAATATGAAATGTTTTTAAGTTTAATAAAAAATAGATGTGAAGATGTAATGGATGCTTTATTTATCATGGAATTTTTAAATATAAACATTATTGCTGGTATTAGAAGTTCTTTTAAAAGAGGTAGTGTTGATACAGATTTAGATAAGTTAATGACTATAGTTAGAAATGTTAAAATAGAATTAAATAGTGAATATCATGCAATGAAGAATGTATTTATATTATCTTTAGAAGAAGAATTAAGTAATACTCATGCTGATATAGAAAATGAATTTTATGGCTTTGAAGAACGTGCATATATAGAAGAATGGTTAAATTTTGGTATTGGAAAAAATGAAAATATTTTGTTAAATTGGTGGAAAAGTGTTAGTGATTTTAAAGAAAATACTAACGAATTTAATAAAGTAAAAAATTATATTTTAAGTAATATGAATGATTTTTTAGAAGCATTAATGGCTATGTATACATTAGGAATTAATATAAGTAGAAGTATTAATATCTCCTTAATGGGAGAAAATAATGATTTTGAAGATTTAATTAATCAATATAAACTAGCGGGAATTAATTTAAAAATGCAGTTTAAAGATAGTTATAAAAAAGAAGATTTTATTGAAATATTAAGTAGTAATTTAAAAAGAAAGAGGGAAGTAAAATGACAATTAAAGAATTACAAAAAGATAGTGAAAAATATTTAGATAAAGAAGTAGAAGTCAGTGGTTGGATTAGAAATCATAGACCTCAAAAAGAGTTTGGGTTTATAGATTTTTCGGATGGTACAAGTTTTAAACATTTACAAGTAGTTTATACAAATGAACTTAAAGATTTTAGTGAATTAACTAAATTACATAATGGTTCAAGTATTAAAGTAGTTGGGGATTTTGTTAAATCTGAAGGTAGTGGACAAGATTATGAATTAAAAGCAAAATCTATTGAACTTTTAGGTGATTGTCCAGAAGATTATCCTTTGCAACCTAAAAAACATAGTATGGAATTTTTAAGAAGTATTGCTTATCTTAGGCCGAGAGCTAATACATTTCAAGCAGTATTTAGAGTAAGAAGTGTAGCTGCTTATGCGATACATAAATATTTTCAAGATAGAAACTATATTTATGTACATACACCACTTTTAACAACTGCTGATTGTGAAGGTTCTGACCAAATGTTTAAAGTAACAACATTTGATTTTGATAATCTACCTAAAAAAGATGGTAAAGTTGATTTTAGTAAAGATTTATTTAATAAAAAGACATTTATTACAGGTTCAGGACAATTACATGGGGAAACATTTGCTTTATCATTTAGTAAAATTTATACTTTTGGCCCAACATTTAGATGCGAAAACTCAAACACTAAAACACATGCAAATGAATTTTGGATGATTGAACCTGAAATTGCTTTTGCAGATATAAATGATTTAATGGATATTGAAGAAGATTTCTTAAAATACATTGTTAAATATGTTTTAGATACATGTCCAGATGAAATAGAATTCTTTGATAAATTTGTAGAAAAAGGATTAAAAGAAAAATTAGAAAAAGTAGTAAATAGTACTTTTGTTAGAATTGACCACAAAGATGTAATTGATTTACTTAAAAATAGCGGTGAAAAATGGGAATTTGAACCAAGTTATGAAGAAGATATAGCTAAAGAACATGAAAGATGGTTAACAAATCATTTTAATGTTCCGGTATTTGTTAAAAATTGGCCAGCTGGAATTAAAGCATATTACATGAAATTAAATGAAGATGGTAAAACTGTTGCTGGTGTAGACTTAGAAGTTCCTGGAGCTGGTGAACTTATCGGTGGTTCTCAAAGAGAAGAAAAATTAGATGTTTTACTAGCTAGAATGAAAGAACTAGGTGTAGAAGAAGAAAGTATTGAATGGTATGTAAATTTAAGAAGATATGGTGGATGTATCCATTCTGGATTTGGTATGGGATTTGAAAGACTAATTATGTATCTAACAGGTATTGAAAATATTCGTGATGTTATTCCATATCCAAGAACACCAGGTTCATGCGAATTTTAAGGGGGCTTTATGGGTAAGATTATTGCAATTGTTGGAATGTGTGGCAGTGGAAAATCCGTAGCTTGTGATTATTTAGAGAATTTAGGTTATAAAAAAGTTTATTTTGGGGGAGTTACTATGGACAAGTTAAAAGAAATTGGTCTTGAAATAACTCCAGACAATGAGAAAATGATGCGTGAAAAATTACGTCAAGATTTAGGAATGGGTGCTTATGCTAAGGTACTGCTATCTAAAATAAAAGAATTATCTATAAATAATAACGTTGTTTTAGATGGGCTTTATTCCTGGGATGAACTTGTTATATTAAATAATGAATTTAAAATGACTACAATTGCAGTAGTTGCTGATAAAAAATTACGTTACGAAAGACTAGAAAAAAGAGTAGTTAGACCTTTTAGTAAAAGTGATGCAATTAAAAGAGATGTTTCAGAAATAGAAAATATAGCTAAGGCTGGTCCGATAGCTTATGCTGATTATTATATATTTAATAATGGCACAATAAACGATTTTCATAATCGACTTGCTGAAATATTAAGTGATTTAGGAAGTGATAATTTTGAGTAAATTTACAAGTGAAATGGTTGATATGTATGCTGAAAAACTACTTATTGGCCTTACAAAAGAAGAAAATGAAATGGTTTTAAATGAGTTTGATGTTATAGAAAATACCATGGAAAAAATAGCAAATATGCCTGGGATAGAAAAAGTTAAACCAATGACACACGCTCTAGATGATTTTTCATTTACTTTAAGAGAAGATATAATTAAAGACAGTACTCCAGTAGAAGAATTATTACAAAATTGTGATTCTTATGAAGATGATTTAGTAAGTGTTCCAAAGGTGGTGGGCTAATGAATTATGGTATTATAAAACTTCATGAAATGTTAAAAAATAATGAAACAACTGTTGAAGAATTAGTTAATGATTCATTAAAAAAAGCACATGAATTACAAGAAAAATGTAATGCTTTTGTTACAATTATGGATGATACCAAAGTTGAAGTTTATGATAACCTCCTAAGTGGTATTCCTTATGGAATTAAAGATAATTATTCTACAAAAGGTATTTTATCAACTGGTTCAAGTAATACTTTAAAAGATTATGTACCTTTTTTTGATGCAACTGCTGTAGCCAATTTAAAGAAAAATGGAGCTGTAGGTATTGCTAAGACTGCATTAGATGAATTTGGTATGGGAGGCACAGGTTTAACTGCTCACACTGGTATTATCAAAAACCCTTGGGATACAACAAGAATTTGTGGGGGCTCATCAGCAGGTTCAGCTTGTAGTGTTGCTTATGGGGTTTATCCTTATGCTTTAGGAAGTGACACTGGAGACTCTATTCGTAAACCAGCAGGTTATTGTGGAATTGTTGGATATAAACCAACTTATGGTATGATTTCTAGATTTGGTTTATTTCCATTTGCATCAAGCTTAGATACTTGTGGTGTTTTAACAAGAAGTGTTGAAGATGCTGCTATTGTTGTTGATGGCATGAAAGGCATTGATGAAAACGACCAAACAAGTTGGAACTCTAGCAATATAAATCTATATAATGATTTATCTAAAGATGTAAAAGGTAAAAAATTGTTTTATATAAAAGAAATTACTGATATAAGTAACTATCCACATGCTTCAAATGAATTAAAGATGCATTTGGAAAATTATCAAAAAGTCTTAGAAAAGCTAAGAAATATTGGTGTTACTGTTGAAGAAGTATCAATTGATAAAACTCTTCTTAGTGTAATACCTGGTGTTTATGTTTGCATTTCATGTGCTGAAGCAACAAGTAATATGTCTAATTTAACAGGTATTTCTTTTGGTCCACGAGGAAATGGCGAAAATGTTATGGATATGATTAAAGATTATCGTACTAAAGGGTTTTCACCATTAATTAAAAGAAGATTTGTAATTGGTTCTTATGTTTTACAAAAAGAAAATCAAGAAAGATATTTCTTAAATGCTTGTCGTGTTAGAAGATTAATTGTAGATAAATTTAAAAGTTTATTTAAAGAATATGATGGCTTTATTTTACCTGTAGGTAGTGGAGTTGCTCCATTAATTGAAGGTTTAAATGAAAAAGTTGATGATGATGAATTAGCTATTTTAGAAAATCATTTACAAATTGGTAATTTCGGAGGTTTTCCATCAATTACAATTCCAAATGGTTTTATAAATGGACTACCTGTTGGAATTAATATTACTGGTAATTGCTATGATGATCAAACAGTTTTAAATTTAGCATATGCCCTAGAAGATTTAATGGATTATAAAAATATGGTTGTAGGTGATAAAAATGAGTAAATATAAAGTAGTTATTGGACTAGAAATGCATTGTGAAATGAAAAGTAATACAAAAGTATTTTCTAGTGCTAAAAATAGTTATAGTGATATTGCCAATATTAATGTTAATCCTGTAGATATGGCATTTCCAGGTATCTTGCCAGTACTAAATAAAGAATGCGTAAGAAAAGCTATCATGGCAGCTTTAATCCTAAATTGTAAAGTTCCAGAATATATGTACTTTGATAGAAAAAATTATTATTACCCAGATTTACCAAAAGGATATCAAATTACTCAATTACATGACCCAGTTGGTGTTAATGGTTCAATTAAGATTGATTGTAATGGTGTTACTAAAGAAATTAAAATCCATGATATTCACCTTGAAGAAGATGCAGCATCAATGGAACATTTTAGTGATGTATCATTAATTAATTATAATAGAGCAGGAGTTCCTTTACTAGAACTTGTTACTGAGCCTTGTATTGAGTCACCAGAAGAAGCTGTTGCATTCCTTGAAGAAATGCGAAGAATATATCAATATGCTGATATATCTGAAGCAGATACCAAAAAAGGTCAAATAAGATGCGATGTCAATGTTTCAATAATGGATAAAGATAGTAATGAACTAGGAACAAAGGTTGAAGTTAAAAATGTTAATTCTTTTGGAAATGTTTATGAAACTATTAAATATGAAATAGAAAGACAAAGCAAATTAAAAGATGAAGGAAGATATGATGAAGTTGTTCAAGAAACAAGAAGATTTGATGAAGAAACCGGAACAACTATAAGAATGCGTACTAAAGCTGATGCTATCGATTATAAGTATTTTGTGGAACCAAATATTCCAAAATTTAAAATAGATAGTAATTTGGTTGAAGAAATAAAAAAATGTATTCCTGTCTTACCAAACGAAAGAAAAATAAAATATATAAATGAATATGGTTTAAGTGAATATGATGCGAATATTATTATAAAAAATAAAGAATATGCTGATTATTTTGAAGAATGTGTAAGTTTAGGTATGGATAAAAAAATAGTTGCCAACTACTTAATTGTACAAATTATTGCTTATTTAAATAAAGAAGCTATTAGTTTAAATGAATTTTATTTAAAACCAAATTTATTAAATCAAATAATTAGTGAATTAGAAAAAGGTAATATTTCTTCTAAACAAGCTAAAGATATATTTAATAAAGCTTTAGAAGAAGAAAAAGAACCTAAAAACTTTATTAGTAAAGATAATGTCCAAATATCTGATAGTAATGAGCTTACTATCATTATAGATAATATATTAAAAAATAATACCTCACAAGTAGAAGCTTATAAGGGTGGTAAAACAAACTTATTTGATTACTTTGTAGGTCAAGTAATGAAAGAAACTAGAGGAAAAGCAAATCCAAGTTTAACTAAAGAAATATTAAAAGACAAGTTAGATAATTAACTTGTCTTATTTTATTTCTAGAGGAACTTTTTCCTCTTTCTCTTATAGCTTTTTTAATTCTTCCATTAACTCTTCATTTATTCTTAATGGATATGAATTTATAATTTTCATTTTATCACTTGCTTTCTACCTAAAATGATATCAATTTGATATTTACTAATTATAAAATATGTAGTAAAATTAAATAGTAGAGTAGACATTACATAAAATGACAAATTATTTAAAAGAAATTTGTTATGATAATAAAGAGGAGCGTAGTTATGAAAAAAATGAAAATATATCATATATTAATTTGGGTTATTTTGTTAATATTAGTTATAGTTTTGTCTAATAGTATAACTAATAATATTTATTGTGGAAAAGAAAATAAATTTGACAATAATCTTCTTTCTATTATGATAGAAACTGGTGAGGCTTCTGGACAATACGAAAAATCTAATAATAGTTTATGGCCCACTGGTGATTATGTTTTTAATGCAGAACTATCTAGGTGTGAAAATGGTTCAACATTAAATTGGATAGATGCAAAAAAAGCTGTGGAGTATTCAGGAAACCTAAGTGACAAATGCTATATTTATTTTGATTATGTTCCACCGGTTAAATTAACTAATTATATCACTTCAAAATATACAGGAACACAAGGAGAAAATGGTATTTATTATCATGAAAGCAATTTAACCAATGGAGCAGGAGATAACTCATATAGATTTGCTGGTAGTGATTATCAATTAACATTAAAGGCAACATCAGCAGGATTAAAAACTGTTATAACAAGTGTAAAAACCGCATCTGACGGAGTAATAAATTTTTATTGTAATGGAACAAAACAATATGTTGGATTTACTTGCACTTCAACTTATACCAGATATTATAGTTTGCAATATGATACATCAAATACTCAGTATCAATCATATAAAGAAGCCTTAGCAAAAGCAGTAGCGGACGGATATTTAACACAAAATAATATTAAAAACTTTGTATGTTTTGGAACAAATGAAAGTCCATGCCCAACAGAAAACTTATATCGAATAATTGGTGTAATTGATAACAAAATTAAATTAATAAAATATGATTATGCAACAAGTGCAATTCTTGGAACGAATGGTGGATATAACAATAACACACAAGTATTTTACTATTCAGGAGACAAAGAAAGTCAAGATAATATAGAATGGTATACTTGGAATAAAACTACTAAAACTAATTCATGGAGTGATGCTGAATTAAATACAATAAATCTAAATACAAATTACTTAAATAATTTAGGTAGTGATTGGTCAAACAAAATAGTCACAACAACCTGGCAAGTTGGAGGTAATACTTTAGCAAAAATTGGAAGAACAACAATGAACCTTGTTTATCAAAATGAAGTTAAAACTCCAGCAACATCGACTACTTATGATGCCAAAATAGGTTTAATGTATATCAGTGATTATGGTTATGCTGCAAACCCTAAATACTGGACTTATCAAGAATATAATTCATCTGATGCAACTAAAGATTATAGTGCCGCTGCAGAAGCAAACTGGATGTATGGTGGATTTTATGATTGGATAATTACTAGGCTTTCAGATTATACTAATGTAGTAATGCGTACACTTGCAAGTGGTAATGTTGGATCAACTACCACATACGATGCAACAGCAAGTGTTAGAATGGTGTTTAATTTAGATGAAAACGTTATATATAAATCAGGTCTTGGAACTCAAGATAATCCAATAATTTTAAATTAATTAAATTTGAGTAAAAGTTAATAAAATACTTTTGCTTTTTTTCTTTCTGTGATATAATTTAAATATACTAAAGGGATGTGTGATATATGTTTGGTAAAATTATGTATATTGGTGAGTCTGAAGCTCATGTAGAAAACTTAATTAAAGATGCCAATGCTGCTGATTTGATGAATGTTAATGTCATTTTTGAAGATAGCAGAGGATGTATTCTAGGTGAAGTACAAGAAATAAATAGTGATGTAATAAAAATTCGTTTTTTAGGTGAATATATTAATGGAAAATATGTAAATGGTGTTTTAAGAAAACCATTGTTGTCATCTAAAATTAGGATGATTACTAAAAATGAGTTAACTGAATTAGTTGGAACATATAGTGCTAGTAGCTTTGTTTTAGGAGAAAGTGCAATATATAAAGGATTTAATATATATCCAAGTATTAATAGTTTATTTTCCAATCATTTAGCAATCTTTGGTAATAGTGGTTCAGGCAAATCGTGTGGAGTAGCTAGAATAGTTCAAAATTTATTTTCAAGCATGTATCAGGTACAATATAATGCTAATATCTTTATTTTTGATGCTTTCGGAGAATATAAAAATGCTTTTGGCAAATTAAATGAAATAAATAGTAATTATTCATATAAATTTATTACAAGTAATCCTCATGATGAAAATGATAATTTATTAAAAATACCAGTTTGTTTACTTACTTTAGATGACATAGCTTTATTATTACAAGCAAATAATCATGCTCAATTGCCAATTATTGAAAATATGATTAAACTTGCCAAAATATTTTCAACTAATACGGAAGAAGCTAAAGATTATAAAAACCATTTAATAGCTAAAGCATTACTTGCAGTTTTATTTAGTAATGAAACAATATCAAGTAAGAAAAATGAAATTTTTACAATAATTGAAGTATGTAATACACCAGAATTTAATTTTGATACAGTAATTCCAGGTTTAGGATATACTAGAACATTTAGTGAATGTTTTGAAATAGATAGTAATGGTAATTTTGGTGAGTCTGTTTTAATAACTAATTACATTTTAAGTAAACTAAACGATAATTTAGATAACATTAAAGCTCCGGATTATGTTAATTATAGTATAAAAGATTTAGCATCATCCCTAGAATTTACTTTAATTAGTGAAGGCTTCTTACACAATCAAAACTTACATGATGATGCTGTTATCCTAAGAGTTAGACTTAATGGTATTATAAATAGTAGACTTAATGATTATTTCTCAGATGAATTAATAAATATTCCTGATTATATTAAATCATTAATAGATAATAATGGCAAAAAAGCTCAAATAATAAATATAAATTTAGAAGATGTTGATGATATTTATGCCAAAGTATTTGTTAAGATTTTTTCTAGAATTTTATTTGATTATGCAAAATCAAGTGAAAAAAGAGCATCAATGCCATTTCACTTATTCTTAGAAGAAGCTCATAGATATATTCAAAAAGATAATGATACATTCCTGCTTGGATATAACATATTTGATAGAATTGCTAAAGAAGGGCGTAAATATGGGGTTATACTTGATATTATAAGTCAAAGACCCGTAGAAATTAGTGATACAGTTATTGCCCAATGTAATAATTTCTTAATATTTAAGATGACCCATCCTCTAGACATAAAATATATTGGAGAAATGTTACCAAATATCAGTCAAGATATCTTAGACAAGCAAAAAGTATTACAACCAGGTACTTGTGTATGTTTCGGCGGAGCCTTCAAAATACCAATGATTGTTAAGTTAGAAATGCCAAATCCAATGCCTTACAGTAGCAATTGTGATGTAAGCAACTGTTGGAAAATGGAAAATAACCCTGGAAATATTGAAGAATTTATTTAATATAATATAGTAGAAGTATTAATTTGTAATACTTCTATTTTGTTTTATTATATGGCTTTTGCCGTGCAAATTTGCATTTTTAATAAAAATATGGTATAATAGACAATGTATTCGTTAAAGGAGAGTATATAAATATATGATAAATTATATAAAAACCAATATGAAAAGGATACTTGTGATTATTGGTGTACTTGTGGGAGTAGTAATATTATTACAACCAAGTGGTACAAAACATCTTGAGGTAGAACATGAAGTAGAAAACGGTGTTCCCCTGGAAAGCTTAAATAAGATATCTTACGAAGACACCATTGATTTAACATTAAAAGAACATCAAGATTCAATTACATTCTTAGCAGAAACATTCCAAATAAATGAAGAAATATTAACTGAAAAGTTAACAAGTAACTTCAAGGAATTAAATCTTGCTGAAAGTAATGAAAATTTTGATAAAACAGTTGTAGATTACTTATTTAAACTTGAAGAAAGTGAAAAAACACTATTTAATAATAAGAGAACAAATGGTAATAAAGATAAGGATTATATTGTAAAATTAGTTAAATATTTTAGTAATATTTATGATAATGTTGACTTTAGTATAGCTGCTGGTATTGCTAAAGTAGAATCTGGTTATACATCAAAATATATGTTAAATAAAAACAATATATTTGGTGGTATGTATAATGGTAACTTAATTGGTTATAAAAATATTGAGTATGGTACTTTAAAATTTATAAAATTATTAAGTGAAGGATACTTTGGTAAAGGCCTTGTAACAGTTGAAGATATAGGTCGTGTATATAATCCGATGATTAATGAGTCTGGAGTAAAAACTGCTAAACCAACCTGGGTTTATAATGTAACTCTTGCTATGGAAGACTTTATAGAAGTTGAAGCTGTTGATACAACTTTACTGTTAAGTTTAAAAAATGTTTAGTAAGACTTGTTAAATGATTATTAATTTGATATAATTAAGATACCTAAAGGGTAAATGTCTATGTCAATATAAAACCGACTAGATAGATAATAAGGGAATCTAATTGAATTATGGTGTAGAAGACTTAACCATTAAGTGAGTAAGGATCCTAAAATAGTTCATGTGATGCCCACCTCGCGAGAGCGGGTTTTTATCAATGCATGGCAACCTTTGGGTTTTCTTTTGGAGGAAAATTATGTTTGATAGATTAGAATTACTTATTGGAAAAGAAAATTTAGATAAGTTAAGCAAAATTAATGTTTTAATTGTAGGTATTGGTGGAGTAGGTGGTACTGCTTTAGAAGCTTTAGTTCGAAGTGGTATTAAAAACATTACTATCATAGACTTTGATGTTTTTGCTGAAAGTAACTTAAATAGACAAATACTTGCAACATATAATGATATTGGGGCTTTTAAAGTAGATGTTGGTATAAAAAGATGTAAAAGTATTAATCCAAATGTCAATATTACTGGTCTCAAAATGCGTTTGAATGAAGAGAATATCAATACAATTGGGCATTTTGATTATATTATTGATGCTTGTGATGATGTAAACGCTAAACTTTTATTAATAGAATATGCAGGCAAAGAAAATATCTCATTAATTAGTTCAATGGGCACTGGTAAAAGACTTAATCCAAGTAATGTAATTATTACAAGACTAGATAAGACAAGCAATGATAAACTAGCTAAAAAAATAAGATACGAAGCTAGAAAAAGAGGTTTAAGTTTAAAAATACCTGTTGTATGTTCTAAAGAAGATATAATAAATAATGATAGAGTTGTTGCATCAAGTATATTTGTACCTTCAACAGCAGGTTTAATGCTTGCTTATTATATAATAGAAAAAGTAATCAACGAATGATTACTTTTTTGTCACTAAGAATTTAGCTAATGTATTAGCATCAACACCATTATATACAATATCATATATAGTAGTAATAAGTTCTATTTCAATACCTTTCTTTTGAAGCATTTTATAAACAATTTCTAAAGTGTTATAACCTTCAACTGTGTGAGTAGCTAAATACTCATTTATTTTATTTTGGTCTTTAGTACTTCCAACAATTACCCCAAAACTAAAGTTTCTACTTTTAGTACTTGTACAAGTAAGCATTAAATCCCCAACACCAGCAAAAGATAAAATAGTTTTTGGGTTACCACCAAATATTTTAATAATATCCTTTATATCATGTAATGATTCATTTATTAAAAAACTTTGGGTAGAATTACTATAACCTAATCCGCTTAAAATACCTGATGCAATAGCAATAACATTTTTAATTGAACCACACATTTGAATACCAATCATATCCTTTGAAGGTCTTAGTTTTAATGTATCATTTGCTAAAGTATTTAATACATATTCTTTAGCTTTTTTAGTTTTTGATGCTAGTGCCAAAGCTACTGGTTCATTATTTAAGATGTCTACAGCAAAAGTTGGACCAGATATAACAGCAATATTATTAGTTTTTAAAGCGTTTTTAACAATATTTGATAATAATTCTTCACGAGATTCTTCAATACCTTTACTAGCAATACAAACTGGTATTTCGGGATTATAATATGGTTTCATTTGTTTAGTTACAATATCAACATATTTACTTGCAGTAATAATATATATAAGATTAGTATTTTCTAATGCATCTTCCATACTAGCACTTATTTTGATATTTTTAGGTAATTTTGTATCAAAAACAGATGCTACTTTTTTAGTCTTTTTATATTCTTCATACTTCTCGTTATTTTCTGTCCATATAACTATTTCATTTTCGTCTTTTTTAGCTAACATTTTGCTTATTGCAAGACTGTAAACCCCAAGACCTATAACACTTATTTTCATTATTCATTCCTCATTTCTTCATGTAATTTATTTAAACTTTGTTCTATTTTATTATTTTTAGGTCGATAATATTTTTTTCCAATTAAGTTTTTTGGCATATAATTTTGTTTAACCCAGTCATTTGGATAATTGTGTGGATACAAATAATCCGGACTTGATGTTTTAATATTATCAGGAACGTTTCCCGTATTTCCTTTTCTAATATCATTTATTGCTTCATCTAAGGCTAGGTGAGAGCTATTACTTTTCGGTGATAATGCCATTTCTACCACAATTTGTCCGAGTGGAATACGAGCCTCAGGCAATCCAACTAATTCTGCAGCACTTATTGCTGCCATAACTCTTGGTCCAATTCCTGGATTAGCCATGCCAATATCTTCATAAGCTATAACACTTAAACGTCGATAAATACTATCTAAATCCTCGGCTTCAATTAATCTAGCCAAATAATGAAGGGACGCATCAACATCACTACCACGAATAGATTTTTGTAAAGCACTAAGTACATCATAATGACCATCACCATCTTTATCATGAAAAAATACTGGTTTATTATTAATCTTTTTAATATCTTCTAAAGTTATTTTCTTATCACTAGAGTAATATGCAACTTCAAGTAGATTTAAAGCAAAACGCATATCTCCACTAGCAAGATTAGCAACATAATCTATAGCATCTTTATCAATTTTAATATTATCAAGTTTTGGTAACGCTTTATTTAAACCATCAATAATATCTTCTTTAGATAGTTCATGTAATTCAAATATTTGACATCTACTTCTAATAGCAGGATTAATTTTATGATATGGATTAGATGTAGTAAGACCGATTAAAATAATTGTTCCATTTTCAATATAAGGAAGTAATAAATCTTGTTTATCTTTATTCATTCTATGAATTTCATCAATTATTAAAACCATGTCTCCATACATTTTAGCTTCCATAATTGCTGTATCAAAATCACTTTTATTATTAACTGTAGCATTTAAAAATTTATAATGCATTTCAAGTTCACTAACTAAAGCAGTAGCAATGCTAGTTTTTCCAATACCTGGTTTTCCATAGAAAATCATTGAAAAAAGTTTCTTGTTTTTTACAAGATTAGTAAGTATTTTTCCTTCACCAACTAAATGTTTTTGACCAATAATGTCATCTATTTTTTTAGGTCTTAATTTATCTGCTAAAATTTCCATAATATCACGTAAATAATTATAGCACATTTTCTATTTTTTTGATACAATATATTTAGAAATTAGGTGATAAAAATTGCGAAATATTATAAGTAGTATAACTGATGAAAGTACAAAAGACTTTTTAGAATATTTAAAATATGAAAGAAGAGTATCTGTTAACACCGTTGATTCTTACGGAGAAAACCTTTTATTATTAAAAAATTACACTAATAAAGATTTAATTAGTTTAAAAAAAGAAGATATAAAAGATTTTTTAGATAATGTTGAAGCTACTGCTAGAACAAAAGCTCATTACTTAACAGTTTTTAATTCATTTTACAAGTATTTAGTATTTATGGATAAAATAAAAAGTAATCCTTGTGATGGAATAAAAGCTCCAAAATTAGAAAAAAAACTTCCAACATACTTAACTAATGAAGAAATAGCCAAATTATTTAATATAAGATTAACTAAACCAGTTGATTATAGAAATAAAGCTATTTTAGAAGTAATGTATGCAACCGGGGCCAGAATTAGTGAAGTAATTAATTTAGAATTAAATCAAATAGATTTTGAAGAGTGCATTATTAGAGTTGTGGGGAAGGGGAAAAAAGAGAGAATTATCCCTTTAGATGATGTTGCTATTGATGCTTTAGATAACTATATCAATAATTATAGACCTTTTTTAATAAAAAATGAGACGTGTAATTACGTGTTTTTAAATAAAAATGGTGAAAAAATAAGTCGTCAGATGATATTTAAAATATTAAAAAATCTAGCTAATAAAGCTGGAATAACCAAAGAAATAAGTCCTCATACATTAAGACATTCTTTTGCATCAAACTTACTCAATAATGGAGCTGACCTAAGAGTTATTCAAGAATTACTTGGACATGAAAATTTAGAAACAACAGAAATATATTCTCATTTACAAAACAAAAAAATAAAGGATGATTATAACAATCACCCTCATGCACATTTCTAAAAACTATCTAGAGTTTTCGTTTCTTGCATCGTTACGTGCACTTGATCTTGCACGGCTAGAAGCTTTAGCTGTCTTTTTAGCTCTACTTCTTGCGTTTTCTTTATTTTTGCTCATGTTTACCTCCCACTATTATTATGTAACAAATATAAATTTTTAATCATATATTTTATGGTAAATTAAGGAAGTGATAAATTTGATAAAAATTGGTGTTACAACAAGAATATTAATTAATGAAATTGGTTTAGAAATAGAAAAAATACCACATTCATTAATAAAAAAAATAGAACAATTTAATGTATTACCCATTATAATTCCAAGTATTGATAATATTAATTATTACCTTGATACTTGTGATGCCTTTATTATTCCCGGAGGAACTACTTGGAATGATGTTGACGTAAAAGTATTAAAATATGCTATGAAACACAATAAACCATTACTAGGAATATGTGCAGGAATGCAAGCAATTGCTAATGCTAATACCTTTATGGACCACACTATAAAAGTTGATAGTAATATAAATCATTACGTTCCAGATAAAGAATATGTTCATGAAATAACTATATATGATGGCATTTTAAAAGATATAATCGGTAAAAAGAAAATCTACGTTAACAGCAGACATCATGATACAATTATAAATGAAAATTTCTTTAAAGTAGAAGCAAGAAGTGATGATGGTATTATTGAAGCTATTAGTTTAATTGGATATAAATTTATCTTCGGTGTTCAATGGCATCCAGAAGATATGGATGATATAGATCAGGATAAATTATTTAAATATTTTATTAGTTTAATTTGATTTTTAATAAACTATGTGATACTATCTAGACAGGGAGGCATTTATGAAAACAAAAAACATACAAAACATTAGCTTGTCTGAGTTATCTTTTATTATTTTTTCTAATCAATTTAGTATTGATTTACAAAAAGATGCTTATGAAGAATTAAAAAGAAGATTTTCTAAAAAAACATTTAGTTTAGAAGCGTTTTTAGAATATGAGAAAACTACAATCGAAAAAAGAGGAAGTAATATCAATGATTATTTAATATCGGATAATGCATCTATAAGCTTACTTTTAAGATTATACTTTTCAATGGTTTATAAAAAAGAATTATTTCAACATGGCAATTTACTATTTAGTGAAAATTTATTATGTCATAGTGATGGAGAAAATACCTTTTTTGTTAAAGCTTTAAGATATGAATTAAAAAGACTAGAAAACACTAAGAGTCCATTCTTATCTTCTTCTGAATGTGAAGTATTAGAAAAAGTAATGGAAGCTTTAAATGAAAGAATAAATAAGAAACAACCAATTTGGTATGAATCATCATTAACTGAATGTACTTGGGATATTATGGCAGAATCTTTAATAACTATAATTCCTGTAATCAGTTATTTATCAGTTTACAACTTTCTTTTGCAAGATTTAGCTAAATTAGCACCACAAAAAAGAGCTATTATGAAATCAATGAAAACAGCAACTGTTGATCATTCAATTTTCCATAATGAGGAATTAAAACGAAATTTAGTAAGATAACTTGAATATAATTAAGTGGTGATATGATGCAAAATATTATAATTCCACTTATATTATCTACATTAGCTGGTCTATCCACTTTAATCGGTGCTATACCTATATTTTTTAGAATTAAAGAGATAAACTTAAACAAATTTATTAGTTTTTGTCTTTCTTTTTCTATTGCTATAATGATATCTATAAGTATTTTTGATTTAATACCAACATCTTTTTTTGAAATAGTTAACTTTTATGGTGTTTCAAAGACATTTATTATTTTAATAATAGCTTTTATAATCAGTTATATTATTATTACTTATTTAAGTAGTTTAGTAGAAAAAAAAGAGAGTGGAGGAGACCTTTATAAACTAGGAATTCTTAATATGATTGTTTTAGTTTTACATAATTTACCTGAAGGTATTGCCACGTTTTTAAGTAGTTATCACAGTATTAATCTAGGTTTAAGATTATCAATTGCCATAATGCTTCATAATATTCCTGAAGGTATTTCTATTGCAGTTCCAATTTACTATGCTACAAATAACAAGAAAAAAGCTATAAAAGCAACCCTTATATCAGGTTTATCCGAACCACTCGGAGCAATACTTGCATATGTTTTCTTAAAAAGGTTTGTTTCAGAGTTAATGATAAGTATAGTTTTAATAGTAGTTGCAGGTCTTATGATTACTTTATCTATTCAAGAAATGTTACCAAAAGCTTTAAAATATAAAGAAATCAAATTTATTTATCTAGGTTTATTCTGTGGAACAATTTTAGTAATTATAAACGTTTTAATTAGTTAGTAGAGTGGGGGAGAGTATTTACTTTTAAGAATTTATATGATAAACTTTAAAAGTAAGGATGTGTTACTCATGGAACTAAATAATATAAATTTAGATTTAATTATAAATTATGCAATGATTGTAGGAGCAATTATTTTAGTTATTGCCATAATTAAGTCAATATTACCATTATTAACTTATGGTGAACTAAAGAAACAAAACAAATTACTAGAACAAATTAGCAAAGATATTTCTTATATTAAAGATAGATTTCTATAACCTGAGGTTTATTTGCTAAAGTTAGTTATAGGAATTATTAAAAGCTTATTTAAAAAGAATAAAACTATAATAATTAATATTAATAATAAATCAGATAGTAATATTATTATTAATTTTTTTCTCATAATTTAGTTAACATAATATATATTATTTAGTAAAAATAATCAAGATATTAATCAGTAAAATTATCCAATTTAACTAACATTATAACTTCTTTCATAACATTTTGTAACAAACACATATAATATACATATTTGATTTCAAATTTTATAAAAATTAATTTTTTCAATTTAAAATTATTTTTTATTTTCTATGAATTAAGGATTTTATTTTATAACCTTATTTATATATAAATATAATGATTATGCACGTGTTATAACCTTATATATAATATAAATAAGGATATATGCGCGTATACGTGTATATATGTGCAAAGTCCCCTACTTAACTGATAGGGGACTTTGCATTTATTTTATAGTAAATATTAAAGCAATTACAATCATTAAAATAAAATCTACTACTAATTTACTTATTAAAAGATTTATATTTAATAAA